>Ga0208616_1000025_pt1 | contig 70037 bp, 62 predicted proteins | sample CryBogCBE16Oct07_FD_184575 | JGI IMG/M metagenome (GOLD analysis project Ga0208616, IMG submission 184575) | Freshwater microbial communities from Crystal Bog, Wisconsin, USA - CBE16Oct07 (SPAdes) (version 2) | ecosystem: Environmental > Aquatic > Freshwater > Lake | place: Crystal Bog... | reverse complement strand
TGAAGCCTCGCCTCTCCGTGCCAGATCCAGTGCAATCTGAAGCTGCATCTCTTCGGAGGGAACGCCGGATTGGCTCTGAACCAATTCACGAGCGGCTTGTGAGAGGTCAAGCGATCCTCTCCCCGTCTTTGCAATAATGAGTGCCTGATTGAAGAGCGCATCATTGGCAAGCGAAGGATCCAAAGTTGATGCCTGAGAGAAGGCCCCCTTGGCCTCCTCCGTCTTTCCTACTGATGAGGCAGCAAGCCCTCTGAGGTAGGCAAGTCGAGCACGGATCTCTGGTGAGGCGGATGCCCTATCGGTAGCCAGACCTAGAGCCTCTGCGTTCATACCATGTTGCAGCTTTGAAGAGACCAAAAGAATCGTTGCCCTGTCGCTCAGGGGGTCCGCAGGATAATTGTTGATCAAACTTACTAGGAGGGATTCAGCCGCTTCGGGGTGACCCAGCCTCAACTCTCCCTTAGCTTGGTAATAGGAGGCAAACTTTGCCCGGGTAGGCTTGGTGGCATCACTTGACCATTTTTTCAAGGTAGCAGTATCGGGAGTGCCTGCCTTTGCATAGAGCTGATCGAGCAAGCAGAACTGCTCCTCCTGTAGAGGCGCTTGATCGACTGTATCGAGTCTTTTTTCCAAGAGTTCTATCCCCTTGAGCGTCGCCGCGGAATTTGTCGTCGAGGCAAGGCAGAGTGCCTCACCGAGGGTCGACGCCGAGACGATCCAGGCAGAGGCCGGAGGAATCGATGAGAAGAGTTTTTTTGCCTCCGCGGTCTTACCCGATCGCCACGCCTCAAGAGCCTTGAGGTAGGTGGCTGATGCCTTGCCCTCGTCGCTTCGGATCCCCGATCCGGAGATCGCTTTCAATGCCTCTTCGTTTTTTCCAAGAGCCATCAAATCGGCCCCTTTCTCCAAGAGCAGATCCTCCGCGAGTGGTGAATAAGCAGGGATTTTTTCGAGCACCGCAAGCGCCCCGCCTGGATCATTGCTTCCACGGAGAGCTCTGGCCAGACAGAGCGAAAGAGTATCGTCGGAGACGCCGGGAACGTGAGCCTTGGCATCAATCAGCTTGGCAAAGAGATCCTTGGCCGCCTTGGGATCCCCTTTGCCGAGAAGGGCAATTCCCTCCCAATAGGCCAGTGTCGGGTCATTCGTGGCATCCAAGGGAGTGATCAGGAGCAAGGCTTCATCAAACCGGCCACCGGAGACAAGAAGGGCGGCCAGCCGCCGCGTAAAGTCAGTCTTCTTGACCGGATCCTGTTCCTGCTGAATTTGGGTGCGCAGCAGGGCGGCCGAAACCTGCGGGAGATGCTCAAGGGCAGCCGTTTTGGCCAGATCACCGGGGGCGTTGGTAGCGCTTTCTTGGGCAACCAGCCCCTGATAAGAAAAACCTACCGCTGCAAGACACGTCGCAACCAGGATCCCGTATGACTGCCGGCATGCTCTGCCACCTCGTCGGGTGTTCCGCAGACCACTAGGCTGCCCCCCTGCTCGCCCCCTTCGGGGCCCATGTCGATGATCCAGTCCGCGCATTTGATAACTTCGAGATTGTGTTCGATGACGATGAGGGTATTTCCGCCGTCGCGCAACCTCAGGAGCACTTCCAGCAGTTTCTGAATATCAGCAAAATGAAGGCCCGTCGTCGGTTCGTCCAGCAGGTAGAGTGTCCGACCGGTCGCTTTCTTGGAGAGTTCGGATGCCAGTTTCAACCTCTGGGCCTCTCCTCCGGAGAGTGTTGTGGCTGATTGGCCAAGCTTCAGATAACCGAGACCCACTTCTTGAAGGACCTCGAGCTTGCCATGGATGGCCGGGATGGATCGGAAGAATCCGGCGGCCTCATCGATCGTGAGTTCGAGCACATCGGCGATATTCTTTCCCTTGTAGGAGATCTCGAGTGTCTCGCGGTTGAAGCGACGCCCGCGGCAGAGCTCGCATTCGACAAAGACATCGGCTAGGAAATGCATCTCGATCCGGATCATTCCGTCCCCTTCGCACTGTTCGCAGCGACCACCCTTCACATTGCAGGAAAAGCGGGCCGGCGCATATCCCCTCACCTTTGCGGCAGGGAGTCCGCTGAAAAGATCACGGATGGGACCGAAGACTCCGGAATAGGTGGCGGGATTCGATCGGGGGGTTCGCCCGATCGGACTCTGATCAATCACCACGACCTTGTCGAAGGCCTCGTCACCCGAGATCCGCCCGTGGGCACCGGGAATATCCTTGGCCCCGTAATACTGACGAGCCAAGGCGCGGTGAAGGATGTCATTCACCAAAGTCGACTTCCCACTTCCAGAAACTCCAGTCACCACTGTGAAGAGTCCTACGGGAAAACCGATTGTCAGGTTCTTGAGATTATTTTCGGCGGCATCGACCACAGTTAGCCATCCAGGACCGGGGGCTGGTTTTCCAGGGGGACGGTGGCGGATTCTGGGAACCGAGATCTTCGCCTTGCCAGAGAGGAATTGTCCCGTCAGCGAGGCTGGGTTCGCCAGGATTTCAGCTGGGGTTCCGATGGCCACGATCTCCCCTCCCCGAGGACCTGCTCCAGGTCCCATGTCGAGGATATGGTCTGCGGCAAGGATCGTCTCCTCATCATGCTCAACGACGACGACCGAGTTACCGAGATCGCGGAGACCTCGGAGCGTGGAGAGCAGACGATCGTTGTCTCGCTGGTGCAGGCCGATGCTCGGCTCATCGAGCACATAGAGCACCCCGGCAAGCCCAGAACCGATCTGCGTGGCCAAGCGGATGCGCTGGGCCTCACCTCCGGAGAGGGTGCCACTTTCACGATTGAGCGTCAGGTATCCGAGGCCCACTTCCACGAGAAAACCAAGACGGGCGGCGATCTCGCGTATCAGATCCTCCACCACTTTACGTTCCAAGGCGGAGAGTTGTAGTCCCGTAATCACCTCACAGGCTCGGGAAGCGGGAAGGGCGCAGAACTCCTCGATATTCCATTCTCTTTTCTCAGACTCAACGATGCTCTCAAGCGTCACCCCCAGGATCTCAGGACGAAGGCGGGCTCCCCCGCAGGTTGTGCAGGCCTTGCGGGCAAAGTAGGCTTTCAGCCGGTTTTTCTTCAGTTCGCTCTCGGAGGAGTGCATCTGGCGCTCCACCATCGGAACGAGTCCCTCGAAGGCCTTGATCTGGGGTACCCGACCTCCTTTTCCGGTTTTTCCTCCAAGCTCCAGCATCTCTCCACCTGATCCGTAAAAGAGCTTCTGCTTGAACTCCTCGGGAAGCTCCCGGAAGGGGAGCTCTTGGGAAGCACCCGTCATCTCGCAGAGAGCCTCCAGGACAAGTTTGTAATACTGCCCCATCCGCTTGTCAGGAGTCCTCCAAGGACGGATAGCTCCCTTAGTGAGCGTCATCTCGGGATCAACAAGCAATCCGGGATCGCAGAAAGGTTCCGTTCCGAGACCTTGGCAGGCGGGACATGCTCCCAGATGGCTGTTAAAAGAGAAGTGCCTCGGCGTCAGACGCGGCATGGTGAATCCGGTCTCGGGATTGCAGAAGTCCGTGGAGAAGGGTCTCTCTTTCCAGTCATCGGGTGAGGAGCCGTACTCCTGATACAGCACGGTCACCATGTTGTTCCCCCAACGCAGTGAAGTCTCCAGAGAATCGAGAAGCCGTTCACGGATCCCCTCACCTTCTCCTTCAGCCCTTAGTGCCAAACGATCAACCACCGCCTCGATCGTGTGCTTTTTCGACTTTAAAAGTTTTATCGGTTCCGGTCGCCCCAGATCGATGATCTCGCCATCGATCCTCAGACGGACAAATCCCTCACGGCGAGCACGATCAATGACATCGCGGAATTCTCCTGCCTCATTCCTCACCAGCGGAGCCAGCAGCATGAGACGAGTCCCCTCGGGCCATGAGAAGATCTCCGATGCGATCTGCTGGGGCGACTGACGGCGGATGGGCACACCCGTCTCAGGGTCATGGGGTGTGCCGATGGCGGCATAGAGAACACGAAGGTAATCGTAGATCTCTGTCGTGGTGGCGATGGTCGAGCGGGGATTCGGTGGTGCGATACGCTGCTCGATTGCAATTGCAGGAGAGAGTCCCTCAATATGATCGACCTCCGGCTTCTGCATCTGGTCTAGGAACTGACGTGCATAGGCGGAGAGACTCTCGACATAGCGCCGTTGCCCCTCAGCGAAGAGGGTATCGAATGCGAGCGATGACTTTCCGGAGCCGCTTGGCCCCGTGATCACAACAAACTTGTTGCGAGGGATCTCAACGTTGAGGTTCCGCAGGTTGTGCTGACGAGCCCCCTTGATCCGAATGACTTGTGTTTCAATCATGACAACCTCAAGGCAATGAATATGGAAATCAGGAATGCAGGTAAGAACCTAAGAGAGCCAATATCATCATGAGAACTCTTAGAAACCAAAATCCGGATCATTAGTCCCAATGCGTTAGGATCATCGTTTTTTCTCATCAAACTCTTATTCATGAGTTCTTGAGTTCCATATTAAAAATCAGTTCTGACAAAACACCGCTTGATTATGAAATCAGCTCAAAAACCGAGACTGACTCGATTTCAGCCGTCTGAGGGAACATGTCGAGAGGGGTCACTTGGATAATCCTGTAGCGCTCGGCGAGTCTCTTGGCATCTCGAGCAAGCGTCGCGGGATTGCACGAGACATTGACGATCCGGGCGGGAGGCTGATCAAGAATGGCTTCAATCGCCAATTCGGCCAATCCCTCGGAAGGAGGATCGAGCAGGAGTACGGTTTCCTCAGACTTGCCAGCACCCAGTGCCTCTCCCATTTTCAGCTCCACATCACCTGCGAGATATTCCTCGTTCTCGGCAGCCTGGCGGCTTGCCATCGCAACCGAAGCAATCGAGCGTTCGATGCCGATCACCTTGGTGAAGAGTGCCTGCAACTCATGGGCAAAGAATCCCGCACCGCAGTAGGCATCAACGAGGAGGCCTGAAATCGGATTGGCCTCGTCGGAGGGCCTGACAGCTTCGCGGACTGTCTTCTTGAGAATCTCCGCCACGGCATTGTTCACCTGGCGGAATCCCCCGTAGCGCTTCTTCTCGCCGATCAGGTAGTCACCATCCCTTGGGCGCTCCTTGAGCAGATCCTGGAATCCGGCATCGACCTCAGGCGAAGCAATCAGACATTTGCTCACAGGAACTACGCGGTTCGATCCCTCGGCAAAGAATCCGGCCTTACCGTCACGCACATGGACCGCGATACGGTTGCGGTAGCCGTAGGGTTCTGGTGACGGAATCATGGCCGCAACCGGGGGATCAGTCAGCCCACCAAGCCTTCGCAGAGCCTCTCGGAGCTGAGTCTCCTTGATCAGGAGCTGATGGGGATAGTCGATATGCTGATAGGAGCAACCCCCGCATTGGAGGAAAACCGGGCATGGCGCCCCGATCCGTTGAGGTGATGGCTCCAGTACCTCAAGAAGCCATGCCTCCATCATACGTGACTTGACCTTGGCGATTTTGACACGGACCTTTTCCCCTTCGATCACACCCGGGACGAAGCAGGCAATTCCATTGACACGGCCAACACCCCTGCCTCCAAAGCCGATGTCGTTGATTTCCACAACAATCTCCTGACCGACTCGGATTTTTGGGGCGGCGGATGTCTCTGGGCTGTTTTCCTGATTGGTCATTCCTTAGGATCGTGCAAAGGCAGCCCCGACCTAAAGAACGAAATACAGGATGAAATCACGAGCAGTTACGAAATCTGACGAGCGCTTCATGCGTTTGGCGATCAAGGAGGCCTCCAGAGCACTTGGTCTAACAGCTCCGAATCCTGCGGTTGGCGCCGTGATTGTGAAAAATGGCAGGGTCATAGCCAAGGGATACCACCACGCTGCAGGCCTCCCTCATGCGGAGATTGAGGCTTTGAGGAAGCTGGAAGTTGGAAGCTGGAAACTAGGTAAGAAACAAGAAGGAGCCAAAAAGTTTCTCCAACTTCAAACTCCTAACTCCAAACTCCCAGCCGCAGGCTCCACACTCTACGTCACACTAGAGCCGTGCTCCAGCCGCGGCCGTACCCCCCCCTGCACCGAGGCCATCATGACAAGTGGTATTTCACGAGTCGTTTATGGAGCCACAGATCCTGATAAGAGGCATCGCGGCAGAGCCTCCAAGATTCTCAAAAAAGCGGGCATCTCAGTCACGGAAAGCATCCTTGAGGAGGAATGCGCGGCTCTTAATACTCATTGGAATCATCGGGTCACGACGGCAATGCCCTGGGTGATTGCCAAGGCCGCTCTCTCCCTTGATGGTCGGATCGATTCCCCCCCTCATCGGAGATGGATCACCTCCGCTGCCAGCCGTAAGGAAGCTATGCTGCTGCGAGCATCGGTTGAGGCTATCCTTGTTGGTGGAGGCACCGTCAGAACCGATGATCCCTCTCTGACGATTCGCGGACTTAAATTACCAAAAAAACACCCGCAACCGTGGCGCGTCGTCTGGTCCCGCACCGGGAAGGTTTCCAAGGAATGCAAACTCCTCAGCGACGCTCAATGCGAGCGCACGCTGGTTTTCAGCGGTATGACACTCCGGAAAGTCCTGCAGGAACTCGGCAAGCACGGCATCTCCAGCGTCTTGATTGAGGGGGGCGGGCAAACCCTTGGAGAAGCCTTCAAACGTAAGCTCGTGGACGAGATCCGCTTCTTCATCGCCCCGGTGATTCAAGGAGGGAACGTCCGCGCTGTCAGCGCACGTATCTCTCCAGCACATCTTGCCGATGTGACTTATACCAGGATTGGCTCGGATGTAATGATCTCGGGATTAGTGAAGAAGGAATGAAACTGCAGATTTTATCTGGAACTCAGGAACTCAAGAATGAGGAGAGAAACGGATAAAAGGTCGTGCCGTCCATCCATCGTCACAGCACCTTGGTGCCCGGGAGTTTTTTGGCAGCCTTCTCGAAGGTGACCAGCGTGTGACCCGCCGAGCGGCTTGCACCATGGATCAATCGATCGACAAAGCCGGGATTCGCCGTCGCCAGATTGGAAGTGGAGAGCACCTCAATCGCTGAAGGGCTGACGCTCACCGCTGCGTGACGCACGAAGAGCAAAAGAGCATTGAGAGCATCCGCCTTGGGCATCCCATAGTAGGACTGAAGGGCAAAGTAAGCCTCTGCCAAGACAAGATCGGCAACATGAACTTCAGTCCCTTGGCTCAACTGCTCCGATAGGAACTTCATTGCAGCCTCGTGCTGATCCTTAGGCTCACCCACCAGCAGGCGGAGCAGGACGGAGGTATCCAGAGAGACGCTTCCACCAATCATCCACGCCTCCTCTCTTCCACTTTGACCTTGGACGATACAACATTACCCCATTCAGCTTCCGTCGCAGAGCGGATCGATTCGAGATCGTGACTCATTCCCGGACGAAGATGAGGTTTTGTTATCGCAAGCCACGGAGCAGGGGGCTCACTAGTTTTATCGGCGATCACCTCCTTGGGCGCGAAGAGATCTGGATGATCCAGCCACCTGCGAAACAACTCCACGGCAACGGCCCTTAGAGGGACTCCCTCAAGGGCACTGCGCGCCTTCACCCGGCGATAAAGGGCATCTGGAATCTCGATTGTAGCTTTCATACAATACAGCTTCCTGTATTACCGGATTGCTGTCAAATGGAGTTAGCAATCTATTTGCCACAGACTGTGCTCTGTGTATTGTTTCCTATGTGAAAACAATCTCCCTTACCGAAACCGCTTACCAACGGCTCCTTGCCTGGAAGAATGGCCGGACCTTTTCCGAAGTGATCGAGAATCTGGTTCCTCGCAAGGGGACTTTAGAGGCAGCTATCAAGGCCTCCCAATCCCTACCGAAACTTCCGGAAAAAGAATTCCCCGCACTGGAAAGCGCCATTAACGCTACACGTAGCAAACTCCCCTCATCATGGAGTTGATCGCCGATACCACGATCCTCATCGACCTCTGGAGATTCGGTTCCAAACGCAACAGAATCATCGATCTTATTGAGAAAGTCGGGGAAGCATCTCTGGTGATTCCTTGGATTACCCAAGCCGAGTTCTCAAGAGGTGCCCTGTTCAAGGGGATCGAACTCACAGAACTGGAGTCCTTTTACAGGGGATTCCTCCTGCTTTCCCTGGATCAGAAAACCATGGATTGCTACTGCAGTCTGTGGGTGGCCATGGCTGGAAAGGGTAAAGCTCCTGATTATCCCGATCTCTGGATCGCCGCCTGTGCAGTGGCCCGCGGCATCCCGGTACTCACTCGCAATGCCAAACACTTCACCCAGATTCCGGGACTCGAAGTCGTCGCGTATGAGTTGAAGGGTTAGCAAATGCGTTGGGGAGTTTTGCCACAAGATGCACATATGGCACAGGGGGACTGAAATTTATCGTGCAGAGACGAAGGGACGCGGAGTAGTTAGAAATATTGGCCAGGCCCTTTTAGGGCACACATTTCATGATTAACCCGGATGATGCGATAGCGTGCAGTCAACAGTTTTGGGTACTTCACCTGGATGGTGAACTCAGCGATCGTTCAACCCAGATTTTGCGATAGCGGGTTTATAACAGAGTAGGGAGGATCACCCATATGGTGAGTCCTCAATACGAGATCGAGTACAGTGAGGAGAAGGTAACGGCGTGGGGAGGGATGAGGTTGATGAAGGAGGTTTTGGAGCGGAGCGGAGTGAGCGCCCATTTAGCCGAGGCGTCACTGCCGGAGCCGGGAAGCAACAGAGGGTATTCTCCGAGGGTTGTGGTGGAGAGCTATCTGGTGAACGTCTGGATGGGATGCTACCGCATGAGCCACACGGAGGTCTTGCGGTGCGACGATACACTCAAGGCCCTCTTTGGGTGGAAGCAGACACCCTCGGGAACGAGCTACGGGAGATTTTTCAACAAGTTCACCCAGGCCCGCAACCAAGCGGTCTTTCCGGTCCTACAGCAACGATTTCTGGAGAGTGTTCCTCTGGAGAAGCTGACCCTGGACGTGGACAGTTCGGTCATCGTGCGCTACGGAGCCAAGGAGGGGGTGGCCCGGGGTTATAACCCCGGCAAGCCGGGACGGGGATCACATCATCCGCTCCTAGCCTTTGTGGCCGAACCCCGCATGGTGGCCAATGCCTGGATGCGTCCCGGCAACACCGGTGCCAGCAGCTCGGTGGAGCACTTCTTGGAGGAGACCTTCGGCATCCTTGGCCGGGATCGCATCGGCCTGCTGCGTGCCGACAGCGGCTTCTGCAGTGAGAAGATCATGCGCTATTTTGATGAGAACAGCGTCCCCTTCATCGTCGCCGCGCGCTTTCACCAAGGCCTCAAGGCCCGTGTTCGCTCTGCCAGATGGCTCAAGCTCAAGGACGGGGTGGAGGTCTGCGAGACCCTCCATGCCTTCGGCAACTCGGGCAAGCAGCGCCGCCTCATCCTCGTGCGCAAGGACGCTGGTCGCCTCCCCCTTTCCACCGGTCGCCAACTCGAGATCTGGGAGGATGAGGCCCTCGATGCCCGCTATCGCTACAGCGCCTACTTCACCAGCCTCAATCTCCCGGCCTCCGCCATCTGGTGCCTCTACCGTGACCGCGGCGACGCCGAAAACCGTATCAAGGAACTCAAGTACGACTTCGGTATCAAAGGCTTCCATTTGAAAAACTTCTGGGGCACCGAGGCTGCTTTCCGCTTCGCCATCATCGCCTACAGCCTCCTAAGTCTCTTCCGCCAACTCGTTCTCCAAACCGCTAACCAACCCACTCTTTCCACTCTCAGGGTCAATTGCTTTGCATTAGGCGCCTGGATTTCCTCCCACGCCAGAAAACGCACCCTCAAAATAGCCCTCTCCCCAAAAAACGCCCCTGGCTCGACGGACTCTTCTCAAAAGCAGACTCCCTCTCACCTCCTTTTACCCAATTTTGCAGCTCCTAATGCAAAATCTGGGTTAAAATTGTAACACCACTGAACGTCCGAAAAATGACGGCAAAATCCAGGGGAAGCGGAAAGAAGAAACAGAGCGGAGCGGCTCGGCGTCTCCTCGCCGTGGCTAGACTTCACCCAGAGGCCTTGCAGGAGGCAGTCTAATAAATCTGTGGGGGCGGTGCGGGGAAATACCGGATCTCACTGTCAATGCCAACACTTCGCCCAAATCCCTCCTCATCGACTTGACCGCACTCCTTACAGAGCATACTATGTACCCCAATGATCTTTGAAATCATCGAACTGCAAGGGTTCACAGAGGATGTGACCGGCGTCGTCGATGACGAAACCCTCAGGGAGTTTCAAAACGAGCTGATTGCCAACCCCGAAGCCGGAGATCTAATCCCCGGCTCCGGCGGACTGCGTAAAGCAAGGATGAAACTACCATCTCGAGGAAAATCCGGGAGCGCCCGAGTAATCTACCTCTGGCTCCCCAGAGCAAAGAGGATGATCTGCTTCATGTTCTACACTAAGGGAAGATCAGCCAACATCCCTCCACCCATTCTCAAACTCCTGAAACTACAAGTCGAAAAAATCAAAGCCTCCTACGGCTAGAAACAACAATCATCCACACCGAAAAGATCCCATGAAAAAGAAAATCAAAGAAGTTCCGTTCGATGCCGAAAAGCTTCTTGAGCGTGTCACGGCCTATGCCGAAGGCACCGCGAAGGTCACCCGCAGGGTCGTGAAGATCCCTGAACCTGTGAGGCCCATTGCGGCTAGGGAAATCCGGGCGATCCGACTCAACCTGGGCTTCAGCCAGCCTCAGTTTGCAACCCTGTTGAACGTCCCAAAAATTACGGCAAAATCCTGGGAAAGCGGAAAGAGGAAACCGAGCGGAGCGGCCCTGCGTCTCCTCGCCGTGGCTAGACTTCACCCAGAGGCCTTGCAGGAGGCAGTCTAAAAGCCGTCAGCACCCGTATCTCACCCGCTCATTTAACTGATGTCACCTACAACAAGATCGGCCCCGATGTAATGATCTCGGGATTAGTGAAGAAGGACTGAAACTGCAGATTTTATCTGGAACTCAGGAACTCAAGAATGAGGAGAGAAACGGATAAAAAGGTCGTGCCGTCCATCGTCACATCACCTTGGTGCCCGGGAGTTTTTTTGGCAGCCTTCTCGAAGGTTACCAGCGTGTGACCCGCCGAGCGGCTTGCACCATGGATCAATCGATCGAAAAAGCCTGCCCCGAGTCTAAGTCAGCTTTCGTTTGAAGAGTTCTAGGGTTAACTCCCATCCAATCCTAGTAGCCGCCGCGTCGTAGCGGATCCCTTCATCGCGAGCGAAAGCATGGGCAGTATTGAACTCATGCCAGGTGAAGTTCCTACCTTTCTCGGTGAGATAGTCGTAGATTTTGCGGCGCCCCTCGGCAGGGACATGGGGGTCCTGACGGCCGAAGATGAGAAGGAGTTCTGCCGTGATCTCTTCGCTACGTGCGAGCGTGTCATCACTCTGCCCCTTCCCAAGTGTGGCGGAATGGATATCGGTCGGGAACCAGCAGGCTGAAGCCACCACTCGGGTATCCAGAGCCGTACGGAAAGCGAGATGTCCTCCGAGGCAGAAGCCGATCGTTCCCACGCCCCTCCATCGATACTCGGGACGATTGAGAAGGGAATCTATCAGAGTCTTGGAATCGGAATCGAAAGCGGAAATCGGTTTCTCGAATTTAAGGAAATTTCCGCGATCAGTCCCCTCCTTGTCATAGCTGAGGACAGTACCGGGAGCCTCGTACTCATGGTAGACCTCTGGAACAAGAACTTCGAATCCCTCACAGGCAAGACGCGCCGCCAATCGGGAAATCGGCCCCGTCATCTGGTAAATTTCAGAATAGAGAATCACGGCAGGCCAGATTCCCTCTTGAGGAATGAAGCGATGGACACGCATCGGGCTTGTCGGGGTTGAGAGATCAATGAAGTCGGGTTCCTTAATGGTCATGCACTTTTATTTGTCTCTTCTTGAGCCCCTGAGTTCCATATTAATTCTTTCGCATGAGCAATCCTTTAGTCAAAGCAGCCATACGCACCAAGTTCGTCCTGACTTCACGAGAAAAAGCCTCACAGATGATCCGCTGCAATGCTGAGGCTTATCTGAAAATAGCCGAACAGCTCGGAGTGGAATCGAGTAGCAAACAGGTCACCGTTCCCCCGATGATCGGAGTCGATCCTGAGATGAGAGAGTGGTCGGTCTTCCAGATTATGGAGCACAACGCGATCGTCAATCGAAGCATTGGTTCCACCGTAGAGTCTCTAGCCCTTGGAAAGGAACCCTCGGGTGCTTCACTCATTAATCCCAAGATCGACGTGTTACCGAAGGGGCTCTCGGGGCCTGAACAGGTGGCAATCTTCCACCGATCAATCGACGACTATCTGACAATGGTGAAAACCTTGCCTCCGCTCCGAGGCACTAGCGAAACGCCCCACCCTGTTTTCGGATCATTCGATGCTCATAAGTGGCATTGCATGTTTGGCTTCCACCTTGGTATACACCTCAAGCAGGCTGAAAAGGTCGTTTCCCTCATACCTCACTAGGTATCCTGCATGATGGAGCTTCCCCTCACGCAGTCCTGGTTGCCGGAGATCGAACCAGGATACCAGCCAGGTCAGGCCAAGTTCCTCTGGAAGGATGGAATCCTTGAGGTCACAGCTGTTTTCAACGATTGCAATGTTCACACCACTGCAACATCACATGGACAACGACTCTGGGAGCATGGCGATGTAGCTGAACTTTTCGTACAGCGAATCGGCGATGAGTCCTACCGTGAATTCCAACTCTCACCGAACGGATGCACACTGGCTCTGGAATATCCTGATCTCGGAGGCGTGGCCGGAGTGCGTTCGGGGTTTCACAAGATCGAGGACTTCTTCACGGAGGCCCCCTTCAAGGCCTCTGCGGAACTGACTGTTACAGGATGGATGGCTCGTTTTTCCATTCCTCTGGAAGGCTCTTCAGGAGAACGGATCCGAGTCAGTTGCTGCCGTTATGATGTGGCAGAAGGTCGGCCTCCCATTATTTCCAGCACGTCACCCCATCCTGTAAGGGATTTTCACCGTCCGCAGGAGTGGCGGGAGTTTGTTCTCGAAGGAACATCCGGCTAATCCTTCGGAGTTCCCTCTTGGAAGAATCCCTTTTTGTTCGGATCAACAGGGATTTTGTCCGCCTGAAACGAATAGGAGGCAGCGAGTTGCTCGAAGGCTGAAAGGGATGCCTCAAAGACCTTTTCGGAACGGCAACTCAAGGTCACGAAATCAATCGTCCGCTTCTCCAGGAAATAGGCCGTCGCCTCCATATCACCGGTCTTGGATCCACTGAATCGGTAGATCATCCCCTCCTTCCCATCGTCGCTCTTGATGGTCTTAAGGAATTTGGCGTTGTAGTATGGATTGCCCTGGGCCCGCAGGGTATCGATCGCAGCCTGTACTGCCCCCTCGATGCTCGAGACAGCTTTCGTTCTCGGACGGGCTCGTGCATATGCCACAGTTGGACTCTCGGACCAGCTGCCACCTTGCGGATAGAAAACTGCGGGAAGGCCCTGATCCACCCCACTGGCTGCATCGATCACCCAACCCGAGGGGGCCTTGAGCGTGAAGGCATAACCGGGGCCACGTACCATTCCATATCCGTTTTCGACAGTCTGAGCATCGACTGCTTGAATGCAGCACAAGGCTGGAAGAAGAATAAGGAAGATCAGGAGCGTTGTTTTCAATTCACTCATCGTTTCTGCCAAAATCCTCCAAATCCCCATCCCTTCAAGAAGATTCGATGAACCGCCGCCGCCCCTTCCGGAAGAAGCCGGACAATGAACCTGTCCCCGGCGGTCCGGACGATGCCCTGAGCGGTCAGGTGGAACGCGTGACCTTCCACAACGAAGAGACCGGATTCTGCATCCTTAAGGTCAAGGTCCAGGGGCGCAAGGAACCGGTGTCCGTTCTCGGTTCCCTCCCCTCTGTGGCTCCCGGCGAATGGATCACCGCCCAGGGAACCTGGGAGAAAGACCGCGACCATGGTATCCAGCTGAAGGCTCATCATCTCAAGACCCAGCCTCCAACCTCTCTGGAAGGAATCGAGAAATACCTCGGGAGCGGAATGATCAAGGGAATCGGGCCCGTCTATGCCACGAAGCTCGTGAAAAAGTTCGGGGTGAATGTCTTCGACATCATCGAGAACCAGTCTAAGCGTCTCCAGGAGGTGGAGGGTATCGGCACAGAGCGGCGCCAACGTATCAAGGAGGCCTGGGCTGAACAAAAGGTGGTACGCGATATCATGCTCTTTCTCCATGCCCATGGACTGGGAACAAACCGTGCCGTTCGGATCTACAAGTCCTACGGCGAGGAGGCGGTCGAGATGATCAGGGCCGATCCCTACCAATTGGCTCGAGACATTCACGGGATCGGTTTCCACTCCGCGGATAGCGTTGCGGAGAAACTTGGCCTGGAGGCAGACTCACTACTCCGTGCTCGGGCTGCGCTGGAGCATCTGCTCGATCAGGCGACGACCGAAGGTCACTGTGCTCTGCCTCGTCGAGACCTCCTGGAGGGGGCAACACGTCTCTTGGAAGTTAATGAAGAGATCGTTGCTCAGGCATTCGAGCGGCATCTCAAGGATGAAAAGATCCTTTCCGAAAGGATCGAAGGGGAGGAGATGATCTTCATGCCCCTCCTCCGCGACGCGGAGGAAAGGATCGCTCGACAACTTAAGCGCCTCGCCGAAGCAAAAGAGCCTGAGCCCTCGATCGATGCGGAAAAAGCGATTCACTGGGTCGAGGGAAAAACGGGACGAAAACTCTCCCCCAGCCAGCATGACGCTCTCAAAGTAGCCTTGCGCAGCCGTGCGGTCGTCATCACCGGAGGACCAGGCGTCGGCAAGACCACACTGGTCCAGTCCCTCTTAAAGATTCTCACCGCCAAGAAACTGAAGTGTATCCTTGCAGCACCGACTGGTCGGGCAGCACAACGGATGGCGGAAGCCACGGGCCTAGAGGCCTCAACGCTTCACCGTTTGCTCGAGTTTCAGCCGGCACGGGGCGGCTTCCAACGCAATGCATCCAATCCCCTGGAAGGTGATGTGGTTGTCGTCGACGAGGTCTCCATGGTCGACGTCCCACTCATGAGCAGACTCCTGGATGCCCTGCCCCGCAAAGCTCGACTGATTCTGGTAGGAGATGCCGATCAGCTCCCCAGCGTCGGACCGGGATTGGTTCTCGGGGACATTATCCGCAGTGGAATGATTCCGGTGGTTCATCTCAAGGAGATCTTCCGTCAGGCCGGAGATAGCCGGATCATTAGTGGAGCCCATGCCATTAACCGTGGCGAGATTCCCGACATCATCGAGGCCCCGAAAGATTCCGACTTTGTCTTCATCGACCGCGAGGATCCCGAGGAATGCGCCGCGACCTTGGTCTCGATGGTTCGTGACCGATTGCCGAAACATCTCGGAGTCGACCCGATTGAGGGAATTCAGATTCTCAGTCCCATGCATCGTGGAAGCCTCGGCATCAAGGAACTCAATCTGAGACTGCAATCAGCTCTAAACCCTCGCAGCGAATACCGGGATGAGTATCAGGCCTACGGGAGTCTCTTTCGTGTCGGCGACAAGGTCATCCAGACCTCCAATAACTATGATAAGGAGGTCTTCAACGGGGACATCGGACGCATCCGCTCCATGGACGGGGAGGAAAAGCAGGTTATGGTTCGCTTTGGAAAGCGGGAAGTGGCCTACGAGTTCAATGAACTCGATGAACTGGAGTTGGCCTATGCCATCACGATCCACAAGAGCCAGGGCTCGGAGTTTCCCGTGGTCGTGATTCCCCTAGCCATGCAGCAGTATCTCCTCCTGCAGAGGAACCTACTCTACACAGGAGTTACCAGAGGAAAGCGCATGGTCGTGCTCGTCGGTCAGAAGAAAGCACTCGGCATGGCCGTCAGAAACGAGTCAACCCGCCATCGTCATGGCGGACTTTTGCATAGACTGAAGGGAAACGGCTAAGTGGCAAGGGCTTTAAAGTAAGGATCATGGGGAGGCCTCCCTCCCCATCCCCTATTACCCATCCCCAAAACTACGCAGCCTGGGACAGATAATGCTCTGGAGTGACACGCTCACGTTTCGCGAGCGCTTTCCTCATCTTGCTCAGAGCAATGTTCTGGAGTTGGCGGATGCGTTCACGGGTCACCCCGAATTTCACACCTACTTCTTCCAGAGTGATCGGTTCATTCCCATCGAGTCCGAACCTGGCACCGATGATCCTCCGCTCACGTTCATCCAGTTGGGAAAGAAGGTCGCCAATCTCCATCTGCATATTCTTATCACTCAGATTCTCAAAGGGATCGACAGCTGCTTGGTCGCCTACCATCTCGCCAAATTCCGTGGAGTCGTCATCACCCACAGGGGCATCCAGCGATGCGGGACGAATAGCAGCCTGCTTCAGCATGGTGACTTTGCCGGCATCCATGCCTACCTCCTCGGCAATTTCCTCGTCGGTAGCCTCACGGCCAAGCTCATCACTGAGTCCGGCACCGACACGACGAATCTTTGCGATCTTATCGACCAAATGGACCGGAAGTCGAATTGTCTTCCCCTGGTTAGCTAGTGCTCTCTTGATCGATTGCTTGATCCACCAGGATCCATAGGTGGAAAGCTTTCCTCCCTTCGCAGGATCGAAACGCTCGACAGCCTTCATCAGGCCGATGTTTCCCTCCGAGATCAGGTCAAGGAGTGGCAACCCCAGATTGGCATAATCACGTGCGATCTTCACCACGAGGCGAAGATTTGCACGGATCATTTCCGTTTCGGCCGCCTTGTTCCCTTTCTTGATCTTGGCTGCAAGGGTGATTTCCTGAGCAGGTGTTAGGAGTGGGTACTGGGCAATCTGCCGCAGGTAGAGTTGGAATCCTGAGTCTGAGTCTTCGTAGTTCATGGTGTGTGTTGGGTTGTTGTTTCCTTTTGCTCATTTGACAAACCCCGCTTCGCGTGCGTTCGAAATCTTTTCATAAATCGCATCGTCGGTTTACAAGCTGTCGGACAAGTGCGACTGGTTTTATGAAGTTCCATCATGATCACCCGTGTTTTTTCCGCAGCTGTCGTCGGCATTGACGCCACCGAAATCGAGATCGAAGTCAACACGGGCCCGGGCGAACCCTCAATCATCGTGGTAGGACTTCCTGACACGGCAGTGAAGGAAAGTAAGGACCGCGTGATCGCGGCCCTTTCGAATAGTGGATACCGCTGGCCACGCAAACGCACCACCGTGAATCTGGCCCCGGCGGATATCAAAAAACAGGGGCCGAGCTTCGATCTTCCGATAGCTCTTGGCATGATTGCGACCGACAAGGAAGAAGATCTTCCACGACTTTCACGATGCGTTGTCGCAGGCGAACTCGCTCTGACCGGAGAGGTGCGTCCCATCAAGGGGGCACTTCCGCTCACTCTGGAAGCACGCGCACGGGGAAGAAAGGCTGTAATCCTTCCCCTCGCAAATGTGAGAGAGGCCTCCGTCGTCCAAGGGATCGAAGTCTATGGTGTAAAAAACCTCCGCGAAGCATACGAGTTCTTGAGCAAAGCATCGGAACTGACAGCAGTTGCAGGCGATGCCCTGCTTCTGGAGGGACAGGAGCAATCGTTCGAGATTGATTTCTCAGAGGTTAAGGGACAGCACCAGGTGAAGCGTGCAATCGAAGTGGCTGTAGCTGGAGGGCACAATCTCCTGCTTCTCGGGCCTCCGGGATCAGGGAAGTCGATGCTCGCAAAACGCATCCCCAGCATTATGCCACCGATGTCCCTTGAGGAGGCCATCGAGTCGACGAAAATTCATTCTGTCTGCGGTCTTCTCTCTCCCTCTGAAGCACTTGTCGGCAGGCGTCCCTTCCGTGATCCCCATCACACGATTTCGGATATTGGACTCCTCGGGGGAACAAGCAATATCACCCCTGGAGAAGTTAGCCTCGCTCATCATGGAGTACTCTTCCTCGATGAGTTACCAGAGTTTCACCGCTCCACTCTGGAAGTTCTGAGACAACCTCTTGAGGATGGCAAAGTAACGATCTCGAGAGCATCGGGCACAATGACTTTTCCTTCAGCCTTTATGTTGGTCGCCGCAATGAATCCATGCCCCTGCGGCTATTATGGTGATCCTAAGCGCGAATGCCGCTGCGCACATGGTCAGGTGGAGCGCTATCGCCAGAAGATCTCAGGACCACTTCTTGACCGCATTGATCTGCATGTGGAGGCCCCTGCTGTCGAGTACAAGGAACTCTCGGACAACATTCCGGCAGAGTCTTCGACGTCCATCAGATCCAGGATCGTCAAGACCCGGGAGATTCAGACTGAGCGTTTTGCCAAATCAAGGACATCCAAGCGAACAACCTGCAATGCCCGCATGAGCCATGCCCAACTCAAGGAACACTGCCGTCTGGATGATCGTGGAAACGAACTTCTCAAGAACGCCATGACCGATCTGAACTTCAGCGCCCGGGCCTACGACCGGATCCTGAAAGTCGCACGCACCATAGCCGACCTAGCCGACAGCCCTTCCATAGCTCCCGATCATCTCCTCGAGGCACTCAGTTACAGGAATCTCGACAGGAACGTCTTGGCTTAAATCACAAGACCGAAACTACTTCTGCGAAGGGGCTTTTAATGCCGCATTGATAGCCGCTAGAACTTCGGGGCTATCGGGTTTCATGCTTGGTTCAAACCTCGCCAGCACCTCTCCATTCCGACCAATCAGGAACTTCCCAAAGTTCCACCTCACATCACCAGGGAACTTTGATTCAGGCCCAGTAAGAGCAGCGTAAAGAGGGGATTGATCCGATCCTTTGACATGGATCTTATCCATCATGGGGAAGGTCACCTCGTACTTGCTGGTGCAGAAGGCCTTGATCTCATCATTGCTTCCGGGTTCTTGTGCTCCGAAGTCATTGCAGGGGAAGCCGAGAATCACCAAACCCTCAGTGGCATGATCTCGGTAGAGTTTTTCCAGGGCTGCGTACTGAGGAGCATTTCCACAATGGGAGGCCACATTAACGATCAGGACTACCTTTCCTGCATACTGGCTCAGGGAAGTCTCTTTCCCGTCAATAGTACGAAATGATATCTGCTCGAGAGGAGCAGCCACCAAGGAACCAGCAAGAATCATCTGAGTAAGAAAAAGTTTCATCGGAAGCTTTTTAGATGATGACACCCTCCCAGACAAGGCACTCAACGAGAATCCTCGAGAAGAAGTTACTCAGCGCAGACCTTGAAACTGCGGATTGGCGATAAGACGCGCGTAGTCCTCTGGTGAGATAGGGCCACGCTCATTGTTGCGACCACGCATCGGTTCCGCATTGGTCGAGGAGCGGACTCGGGCCAGCCATGCGGCATCGAGTGGCTCCTTCAAAAGATCGAGACGGTTTGACGCCATTGTGGTCACTTCCTTCTCCCCAGTGGGAACACCCGTGCCGACGAACCAACCTGCCAAAAGCATCGTCACGCGGACGGAAGTTGAGCGGGTGTAGTTGGTCATCGTGCAGGCGGGGGCGTCAGGAGCACTCACTGCTTCCCACATCAATCGAAAGGTCTCCAGATTCCACATCTCAGAGTTTCGTGCCGGCGAGTAAGGATCAAAAAAGATCACAGAGGGGGCGAGCGCATCATGAGGCTGTCTGGAGAAATCTCCCCGATGCAGTCGCCAAGTGATCGAGGGAGACGGGAAAGCAGTACCATGCTTGAGAAGTTCACGAATACTTGTCTCCCAACCATTCAAGTATTCGAGTTCGGCGGCATGATCCAAGGCAAACTCCAGCACATCGGTCGAGATCTCGTAGCTATGAATCTCTACCGGGACGTTCCTCCCGCCGAGCACCTCCCTGATGACTTCGATTGCAGTGATGGCATTGCCAGCAGGCCCAAGCCCGATATCCCAGATCACGAACGGGGCAGGCCCGTTCCACTCACTAACCCGTTCCGCAAGACGCTGCTGGCTGACATGAAGTTCAAGCGGCTCCGTCCTTGGATCGGTGCCGATATGCATGGTCTCCCCATGAGCTTTGGAGCGGATGCTGCGTCCCCCGCCCTTCAGGGTGACGAGTTCAAATGCAGCGTCATGACTCATTGGCGTAGCCTAGCACCCTCTCAAAACATTACCCGTGGAATGTTTACCATCCGCATCCTCATCGATAGAGCAATTCAACGGCATGGCGGAGCAATGGGGCAAAGACCTTGGGAAAAAGGATCCATGCCGCGATAAGACCCATCATAGCAGTTCCAGGCGTAGCAAGGAGTCGTGCATAAGGTTGCTGAAGCGCCGAAGGAAGGATCAGCTTGAGAATCGAAGCCCCATCCAATGGGGGAACGGGGATGAGATTGAAGAAAAAGAGAATGATATTGAGCGAGTAGGTGATGCTTAGGACCTGGGCGGCGATCATTTCAAATCCTGGCTTGGCACCGATGACGATCCCTTGAAGCCTCATCACGCTCCCCATGGGATGAGTAAACCAACCCTCGGTAAGAGAGACCCTGATTGCAATCAGGGCCGTGAGAAGGATGATCAGGTTGACCAGCGGACCCGCTGCCGCAACCAGTGCGGAACGCCTTGGAAACGTGAGTGCCCAGAAGCGGCTGATTGGAGCACTTGCCCAACCGATCATCCATCCCTGAGTGGCAAAGCTTAAGAGTGGAAGCACGATGGTACCGATCGGTTCCCGCTTCATATGAGGTATCGGATTCAAGGTGACCTGTCCCCCGGCGAAGGCCGTGGCATCTCCCAGCTTCCAAGCGACAAAGGCATGACCGGCTTCGTGGGCCACGAGTGAGAAAACAAAGACTACGTACCAGGTAATCAGATCGGTTGAAGAGAAGTGCACAAATGGAGGTTACAAGGGGAGGTTACTACGACTGTCTAATCTGTCGAAATTGTAACAAAGAAGTCTTTGCATGACGATCAGTATAGCTTATCGTAAAAACATCTCCTCGGAGAAGTAACGCAGCCGCGAGGTATCGGGGGGTATTCTCGAGGCTGCGTTATCCGATGGAGGTTCTTTTTTTATGCTTCTAAAGCCGCTTGTTCACTCAAGCGGCTTTTTTGTTGCCCTGATCACTCTGAACTTCCTGAAAAGAAGCAAATTGGTTGTTTGTACAGACGCCTCAGCAAAGTGCCTTCACCCTATGATCGCTTCTTGAAGGAAAATCCGCACTAGGATGATTTGCCCCTCCCTTTACCTGAGTAGGGTGTTCTGCAAAACTTAACTGATGGGCATGAGTCGTCACCACAACCCCGGTCCCCCCGATTCAGCGGCAAACACTGAGGGAATCCGGGGATGGTTCAAGCGTATGGGAAGGGCCCTTCACTCCCGAAATTTCCGCCTCTTCTTCCTCGGACAGATCGTCTCCCTCTGCGGTACCTGGATGACGAATATGGCTACCGGATGGCTCGTCTACAGACTAACCGGCTCTTCCCTGATGCTTGGCGTGGTGACCTGCGCGGGACAGATCCCCATGTTTATCCTCGGGCCCTTCTCCGGAATCCTGGTCGACCGGGTGAACAAACAACGCGCCCTTGTCCTGATTCAGTCACTCTCAATGATTCAGTCCTTTGCGCTAGCGGCCATGACCCTCAGCGGTCATGCCTCGGTAACAGGACTCATCATCCTGAATCTGCTGAACGGCATGATCACCGCCTTTGATATTCCGATGAGGCAATCTTTCGTGATCGAAATGATCGAGAACAAGGCGGACATCGGGAATGCCATCGCGTTGAACTCCACGATGTTCAATGCCGCGCGCTTCCTGGGGCCCGCCATCGGAGCCGTGGTTATTGCAGCTTACGGTGAGGGATGGTGCTACTTCATCGATGGCTGCAGCTTCCTCGCTGTGATCGCCGCCTTCCTCGCCATGACGATCAAGCCAGGGGGAACGGTACGTCCTCCCCGTGGAAGCGCCCTCACCGATCTCCTAGAGGGTTGGCATACCGTTTCACGCCCCGGGCCAATTCGCAGCATCATCACCCTGCTGGCGATCACCAGTCTGTTCGGCACTCCGTACGCAACGCTTGTCCCGCTTTTTGCCGGAAGCATCCTGAAAGGAGGACCACATACCCTCGGACTCCTCATGAGCTCGGCGGGAGCCGGAGCACTCGTTGGTGCCGGCTGGCTCGCTGGACGGAAGAGCGTACGCGGTCTTGGGATTGTGATTCCTGCAGCCGTGACCGTCTTCGCCCTCGGCGTAATTGGATTCGCCCTCTCACGCGTCATCTGGCTCTCCATGCTCTTCCTCTTCGTGGGAGGCGCAGGACTCATGATTCAGATGGCCTCCAGCAATACGATCCTCCAGACGATCGTCGACAACGACAAGCGGGGCCGTGTCATGAGCTTCTACATGATGGCCTTCATGGGCACAGCCCCGATCGGCAGCCTTATGTCAGGTTGGTTCTCCGAGCATCTCGGTGCTCCCCTCACCCTTGTGATGGGCGGAGCAGCCTGTATCACAGGGGCAGGAATCTTCTTTTTGGGACTGGAGCAACTTCGTGATGCCATCCGACCGATCTACCGGAGCAAAGGCATACTCCCAGAGATCGAATCCGGCGAAGAGGCGGCGAGTGAACTTGTGTTTGAAGCAAGAGATTAAAAAAAGGCTGATCTCTCTCGAGATCAGTCTTTTTGAAGTGAATTGAGATGAGTTTAGAAACCCTCTCCTAGGAATATCCTAGGCCCTCGGCTTTAGGATGAGGTTGACATATCAGAGGGCTGCTTCGGTGAGTTGCTTCTCGTCAGAGGCACCATACACCACAAAGGCGGGCAGATAAGTCATCTTGCTCATATTGGCCGTGGCATGAAGCGGACGAAAAATCTCACTCATGGTGAAGTGATTGCTTCCTCCTGCCTGATAGACCTCTTGCCGGCCGCCGATACTCGTGGCAATGAGAAGCGTTTTATCCAGAAGATTCCATTGTTATATGCGTCAAGCATAACTTAGATCTACATTATCTTGCCACGTATTGTGATAGTTAAAAACACCAGTAGAGCGGGAACTAGAAAACAACAATCTGGTGACCCCGGGTGGAATCGAACCACCATCTAGAGTTTAGGAAACTCCTATTCTATCCGTTGAACTACGGGGTCTTTTTTACGTCAGCTTTACAAGCTGACGATCACTACAAGTACACAATGGAACTCTCATTGACAATCCATGCCCTTTGAAATCTGAAAGCACCTTCTTCACTCACCAGCTTCTCGTATTGAAAAACAGAAAATCCCTCCTGTAGTGAATGCTTCTTTGCCACCATGAGGTCCATCTATCTTTACACCTCCCTCTTCATTGCTACCGCCATGCTTCTCCAGTCATCGCCTGACGAGATTTGACTCGGAGCCCTCTACAGCACCAACAGTGATCTCTCCCCCCTTGGAGTTCCCTCACTGAAAGGTGCCAAGACTGCTGTAAACCAGATCATGACCTCCTGCGGTATAGGCGGAGCGAAGATTGTCCTGACCATCCCTCCTACCCCTTCTTCGGGCTGCGTGGCCGGAAGGAATATCCGTCTTGAGGTCGCAAAGGGTCCTTCCATCGACGACTTCTTTGGGCTTAGCGACACGGACTTGGCAAAAGCTGCGGGACAAGCAGCATGCTCTGCGGCAAAGTTTTCGCGACCTCCGGAGCCACCTCCCCCCGCCTCCCTGCGGAATCAGGCCCCCGGCAAAATTGAATAAAAGAAGGGCGCTCACATAAGAAATCCAAGTCATCTCAGCGTGAGGATCGACGCCGCAGAGCCTGTAAAAGAAAATCTCAACAGGTTTGATCACTGGGCTGATCACCACGGGATCGCCCTTGAAAATCGACGCCATATATCTCCCGATCAGCGGGGAGAGTAACAGGAGCAGAAGAAATAGAAGGGATAACTCCCCAATGTTTACCTTATCCATGAGATTTTAATCAGGGAGCTATGAGGGATGCAAAAAATGCAGAGAATTCCATCAACAGAACACTTGGAGGCACTTTTTTGCGTCATCGGGCCAAACTTTGGAAGCCAACAGTCATCGGTGGATAGTTTTCCCATCCCTTGAAGTCGAAGTGCCACCACTCATCTGGGTAGGAGAGGAAGCCGTGCCGAGTCATTACCTGCTGCAACAGGTCGCGGTTATGTCGCTCTTCCGCACTCCCACCCGTATAGTTCACGGCTGCACGGGGTGAGAACTCGTCGAAGTCACTCGGCATCGGAACGGGTTTCCCATGTCTGTCGATGAGTGAGACATCCACGGTGGTTCCCCTTGTGTGACGACCCCGATTCACCGCTGGATTTGAGACAAAGCGTTCGTCGCGGATCAGGTCCCACATTTTCTGCTGCACGGGCAGGGGTCGATAGCCGTCGTAGATTTTGAGTGCAAATCCCTTCGTAGCCAGATCGCGTTGAACTGCCTCGAGACATGGGATCAACTCCTTCCGCACATAGGCTGCAGGAAAAGGATAGAGTCTTTCGCCGGTGAAATTGCAGGAGGTGGCGTAACGAATTTCTTCAAGCGGCGGCCTCTTCATCGAGACCACATTCACGAGGTCACCTGTATCCTGTCCCCATAGCAAGCCGGATGAGACAAGGAGACTGATTGTCAGAAAACGGACTACCCCGTAGCAAATCCCCGAGATCCGCATCACAACTTCTTGAAATTCACAATGAGGACCTTGCGACCATCGGTCTCGGCAACAGTGGCGAGATATTCCCCGATGATCACACTTTCGCCCCGTGCGGGAAGACGTCCAAGCAACTCGGTGACATAGCCGCCGATCGTGCTGACTTCTGTCTTGGGAAACTTGATGCCGGTGTCTTCGGTCAGCAAATGAAGGGCTAGGCTACCCTCGGTCTCAAACTCACTGTCACTGATCCTGACAATCCCATGTCGCTTCACATCGAACTCATCGTTGATCTTGCCGACCAACTCATTGAGGACGTTGTCCAGGGTCACGACGCCGACGGCATCCCCGTATTCATCCACCGCGAGGGCAAGGTGGGCATGATTGGAGAGAAAAAAATCCAGAAGTTTCTCAATCGGCATCCTAACCGACACATGGTGGATCTTCCTTAGAATGGCACTCAGGTCTCCATTCCCAGATCGTACGGCTTTGAGTAGATCCTTAGCGTGCACAATCCCCACGGCCTCGTCCAGAGTACCCACACAAACAGGAAAGCGCGTGCGACGCGATTCGATCACAATATCGACTTGGGATCCGAAGTCGGCATTGAGATCAAGGAAGACCACCTCGCTGCGTGGCATCATGATGTCATGGACAACCCTGTCCCGAAGATCCAAAGCGTGGATGGCAAGGCGTTTCGCAAGCTCGGTGACCTCCGCGGCCATAAGGCTTTCGGAAAGACAGATGCGTAGTTCTTCGCTTGTGAGGGCCCGTTCGGATTCCGATGCCGGCTGGACATGCATCACATAACGGAGGAGGAGGTTCGCAAGAAACTCCAGCATCGCGCTGACGGGACGGAACACCTTGTGAAAGAGACTGAGCGGCCCACTGATCCAGAGAACGGTCTCCGCGGGCTTGCGAATGGCGAGTGACTTTGGGGCGAGTTCCCCGAGGACAATGTGAAGGATCGTGATGAGCGAAAAAGCGATGGCAAAGGAGGCCGTGGTGACGAGCGCAGGAGAAGTCATTCCGAGCAGCAAGAAAAACGGCTGAACGATGCGCGCCACAAAGGGCTCCCCCACCCATCCCAAGGCAAGGCTCGACAGCGTGACGCCCAATTGGGTCGCAGAGAGATAGGCCTCCAGATGATCGGTGATCTTCCGGGCAATTTTAGCCCTTGGATCCCCCTGCTCGATCAGTGCATCCAGTTTGCTGGCGCGGATTTTTACAATGGCAAACTCCGAAGCGACGAAAAATCCATTCAGCAGGACAAGGGCAAGAACGATGAACAAACGAAAGATGATCGTGCCAGGAGAATCCCATTCAGTAGTCAGATGAGGATCGACTATGCCGGGCACCGCGGTCAGAAGAAAGTGACAGGCTGTAGGAATCATTATGAAGCGTTGCAATTGCTAATATTACCGAAATGTTGATGCCCTTAAAACAACATTGTGTATTCCCTCCATGGCGATCCAAGCGCTTTAAAATTACTTTGAAGCATGAACCTTTTTACAAAGGGCATCATGGGTAATCAGCTTGACTTGGCAAAGCGTGGGTAACATCTGTTAAAACCTATGGAATTCAACTTCGAGCACTGTCAGGACACTCTCATTATGGTCATATCTGGCAGATTGGACGCCATTCACCACAACCTCCTAAGTGAAAAAGTGACCGAAAGAATCCCCGAATCTTCTTGGAACACCCTGCTTTTTGATCTTTCGAATCTGGATTATGTGAGCAGCGCCGGCTTCCGTGAGTTTTTCCTGATAGGCCACAAAATCCATCAGCAAGGAAAGAAAATGGCGGTTTGCTGCCTTAAACCGGGAGTTCAAAGAATCTTTGAAATTGCCATGTTTAACGATGCTTATCCGGTCTTTGATTCAAGGAACGCAGCTCTTGGATCCTAGGAGTTACTTATCGGATCATGACAATTCACACTGCCCCGTAAAACCGCCATACGCCGCAACCAAAGCCCCGGTCACATAAGAACTCTCTTAGGAGTGCAGGAAGGAGACACACCCAACTATCCCTTATTGATCGGGGCGTGGGTTCATTGGGGCAACTTTTTTAGAAAAAGTCCAAAATATTGAACTACTTTAATCTGTAAGTGCACCGTAAGAAGATGAGTAATTCAAACAGTCGGATGATAGCCCCGTACAACAGTTTGGTCGACCAGGGCTGAAGAGGGGCACCCTGACAGCATCAGCGCCAGTTCATATTCCTCACGGAGAAGGGAAAGGACCTTGCAGACCCCCTGTTCTCCCCCACACGCTAAGCCCCAGAGAATGGGTCTGCCAATCAGCACTGCCTTGGCACCCAATGACAAGGCTTTGAGGATATCGGTGCCTCGACGTACGCCGCCATCCATCAAGACCTCGATTTTTCCTTGGAGGACATCAGCGATGGCTGGAAGGGCGTCGATCGATGGCGGCACGCCATCCAGTTGTCTACCTCCATGATTGGAGACCACGACGCCGTTCAATCCATGCTCCAAGGCCAATTTTGCATCATCAGCGCGAAGAATGCCTTTTACAAGAATGGGCAACTTGGTGATTCCCCTCAACCACTCCACATCATTCCACGTCAGCGATGCATCGAACTGGTCCGCCACGTAGGCATTGAGAGAGGATCCACTCCTCGCCTTTTTCATGCTGCCCACTCCCTCCAGTGTAAAATTTGCCAAGCACATTCCCTCCGGAAGCGTAAAATGATTGCGCATATCGGCATACCGACGACCAAAACGCGGAGCATCGACCGTTAACACTAAGGCCGAGTAGCCATTGGCTTCAGCACGGGCGACCATTTCGGCTGACAGCGCCCTGTCCCGGTAGACATAAAGCTGAAACCATCTGGGTTCCGGTCCGCAGGTGGCGATCTCTTCCAGGGAACATGTCGCGATGGAGCTAGCTACCATCCCGATTCCCGAGACCTTCGCCGCACGGGCCGTCGCCATTTCACCATCCGGATGAGCCATTCGGTGGAAAGCGGTGGGCGCAATCAGCAGAGGCATGGATAGCGACTGCCCGAAAACCGTTGTCTCCGGATGCACATGGGAAACATCGACCAGCATGCGGGGAAAAAGTTGAAGCTTTTGAAACGCCGAAACATTTCCCCTCAGAGTAATCTCTTCCGCGGCACCACCGGCGTAGTAATCATGAGCCATCGTGGTCATGACGCCAACCGAAGCCTTCTCAAAATCACCAATTTCTACGAATTGCCCAATATTCATGTCAGAATGTGAGCGGAATGTTACTGGTCGATTACCTTTGCTCAATCCTCAACTGCTTGCGACGAAGCATCGTCCCTTAGGGAGACAAGAGAAAGTGTTCGATCTTTCGTCTTGATGTTGTTCCTCATTGCGCACGACGGGCCACAGGTTTAAAAAAATCGAATTCTTATGAAAAAAACCTCCCTTCTCTCGCTGTTACTCGCCGCATCCGCATTCACTCTCTCCGGATTGCATGCCGAAATCCGACTCGGAGCCGTCTACAGCACCACCGGTGACCTCGCTCCCCTAGGAATTCCCTCGCTGGAAGGTGCCAAGATTGCTGTGAACCAGATCAATGCCTCCGGCGGTATTGGAGGTGAGAAGGTCGTGCTGACCATCCTTCCCACCCCGTCTTCAGCCTACGTGGCCGGAAAGAATATCCGCAGTGCGGTGACAAAGGACCCCGCCATCGACGCTTTCTTCGGCCTGAGCGACACGGATCTCGCCCGTGCCGCCGGTCACGCCGCCTGCTCTGCCGGCAAGGTCTTCGTGACCTCGGGTGCCACCTCCCCCCGCCTTCCCACGGAATCGGGACCTCGTGTCTTCTTGGCCTGCTTCGGGGATAATGATCAGGCGGCGGTGGCCGCTGAGTGGCTTTTCAAAACCAAGGGCGCCAAGAAAGTTGCGCTCCTTTACGATAACTCCAAGACCTACACCAAGCTCCTCCACGGCTACTTCTCCGAGGCCTTCCGCCACCAGGGAGGTCAAATCACCGGCACGATGCCATTCAAGGGAGGCACCGAACCGAAGATCCCCGCCTATCTCTTGAACTCCGACGCCGTCTATCTGGCCTCCGAGACTGCGCTAGAGGCAAAACCGATCATCAAGTCTCTCCGCGCCGCCGGCTTCAAGGGGCCGATCGTCGGAGGCGACGGCTACGATGCACCCCACGCCTGGACAAAGTCACCACTGGCCCAGGATGTCTGGTACACCACACACGCTTTCCCGGCACACACTCCTGGAGCAGCATCTCTGGCGACAACTTCCGCATTCTCGAGCGCCTATGAAAAGGCTTCCAGAATGCCTGCCAATTCCTTTGCCGGACTGGGTCGCGATACCGTGCTCCTCCTGGCTAAGGCAACCCATCAGGCACACACCGAGAAGAAGCCTCTGGTATCGTTACTCAATGCCACCAGCGCTTTCCCGGGAGTCACTGGTTCGATCAACTACAAGGACGGTTCGCGTGTTCCGGTCAAGCCCGTGGCTCTTGTCTCTGCGCTCCATCCAGACGCCCAACCACTCCAGATCACCCCTTCCTGGGTTCCCAAGCCATAGCCCTAGTCCGTGGCGATCGATCACGTTAGCCTCGCCACCCATGACATGGAGGCGACGCTTGATGCAGTGAACTCTTACTGCCTTCGTGGGGACTGTATGTCATCCCGGAAAGAGCACTCTGACCATGGTGAAGTCATCGGGAAGAGGTCCGGGGCCTTGGAAGGAATGAAGCCATTTGTTTAATCTCGCAAAGGCATCAGGAAAGCCCCCATTGATAGCCATGAATTCCTTGAACTCCTCAAAATCGACCAAGGAATTGTCTGATTTGATGGCCTCATAGACTCCATCAGAGAAAATAAAGAGTCGGCTTCCTGGTGACACTTTCGTGACGCCCGTTGCATAGGAGGTTCGAGGCATCAGACCGAGAATCATTCCGGGTTCACGGATTTCCTCCAGGACACCATCAGGATTCAGCAGTAAGGCCGGAGGGTGCCCTCCACTGGCATGCTTCATCGTGCGGCTCGGGACATGGAGAGCACCGTACCAGATGGTGAAATACATCCCGTTGTTTCGTTCCATCGGGAAGGCCCTGTTAAGTTCATTCAATACGGCGCCCGGATTGCGAAGATCAGCGGTAAGGACACCAGAGCGGATCGTGTTGATGGCAGTCGCCGAGAGAAGAGCCGCCCCTACCCCATGCCCACAGACATCAAGCAGGTAAACCGCCAGATGATCTGCGTCAATCCAATGATACCCGAAGGCATCACCGCCGAGCTCCGTGGAGGGCACGAAACACCAGTCAATGGCTAGCGGCTCCCTCATCGGGTCGGGCAGGATACTTTTTACATAGCGGGAGGCGTCATCAAGCTCAGCAGCAAGTCGCCTCTGGGCTGTATCAAGTTTCTCATTGGAACTCTGCAACAGTGCCATGGATTTACTGAGCCTGGAGGCCAACCAGAAGGAAACGCCAAGGACCATGGCTAGGACAATCGAAAGGACAGCTATCATTTCCAAGCCGAAAGCCCATGCCAGACTCTTCACGTCTGGAAGATGCAGTCCTCCGACCGCAATATATTTCCAACGGTTGTAGGGACGCGATGTGACAATCCAATCAGGATCGTGAAAGGTTCCCTTAACCACGGATCTGGCGATCGCATCTTCATCAAAGATATGGTGACTATCCTCTCTAGTTCTGAGGATGACCCTGCCCCTGGAATCGAGAAGCGCAAAGAATCCCTTGTCGAGGACACTCTGCGGTTCGATTGCTTCCTTCAGGGGCTCCAACGTCTGAATGGGACAACCGGCATAAAGTGCCCCAACAACTGTTCCCGATGCATCGATTAGCGGCGTGTAAGCAGTGTAATACGGTTTCTCCAAAATATCATTAAGGCCGGTGTAGGATGCCCCACGCAAAAGTGATGCCGTGACCTCGGGATTCCCCTCAAGAAGGGTTCCATTGGCGCGTTTGCCAGCTTGGTTCCTGACGCTCGTGCAGATACGGATGAACTTTTCCCCATCTCGCACGAAGATGGTGGCTGTACCACCCATGAGGTTGGAAACGTAGTCGACCAAGACCTTGTTTCCGTTGATCACATGATCACCCAGAGAAAGAAGTGGGATTCCTTCAGGAGACTTCCTTTTCACAGCGGGGTGACCTTGCTCCGAAACCAACCCGGAAAAGACCCTCATGGAGGAGGAGACCAAGCTGTTGTAGAGCATGTTGGATCCATCCATCGAGGCGAGGATTTGCTCCATCCTGCTATTCATCTCCGCTTTAGCCGTATTACCAATAAAAGCCGTGAGACGCTGGAATCCGGCGGTTGCGGCTATGACAAGGGCTGCGACAATCGCAAGAAACCAAATAAGAATCCTTCCTTGAAGCGTTTGGAAAAGCAGTCGCGTAAAACGCCTCAATGGCAACATTCCCATCATTAAACACGATGCCTTGATCGGATCAACTCTCCTTTGCCTGAATCAAAAAACGCATTTTTAACTTCACGTAAATAAACTCTTATTTGACGACGTGTAGCAGTGAATAGTTTTTCAAATATCTCAACTGAGAAATCAATTCTTAAGCTTTCTCTTTAGAATGTGGGGAGTAAATATTCGCCATAATCTATCATTTGAACACCGACATGTCTGAAGATCGTCTTCCAATACTGATCGTTGGCGCAGGCCCGACAGGACTGACCCTTGCGCTTGAGTTGGCAAGGGCCGGGATCAGGTTTCGAATCATCGACAAGGCTCCGCAGCGTCCTGATGTTGAATCAAGGGCGATCGTTTTGCACCAGCGATCGCTGGAAGTCTTCGCAAGAAACGGTGTGGTGGAATCTTTCCTTCAGGAGGGTAACCCGCTGACTGCGACTAATTTGTATTCCAGTGGGAAAAAGATCCTCAAGGTCAACATGGCAGGTGGGAATTACCGCCCGTACCCTTACTCCTTGATCTTGGAGCAGGGGAAATCGGAGCGGATCCTGATTGCACGCCTGACCGAACTCGGGATCGAGATTGAACGTCCCGTGTCACTCGAAACGATCACCACCCATGAGGATCACGTTTATGTGACTATGCTTCATGAAGATGGTCGTCTTGAGGAGGCCTCCTTTGACTATCTGGTCGGATGCGACGGAGCCCATAGCGTGGTTCGGCATGCTCTGGATATCGGCTTTATCGGTTCCGCAATCGAGGGAAAAGTCCTCACGGGGGATGTCATGATTGAGTTTCCTTCGCCATCCCCTTGGGCAAACCATGAAGTTCACACGCTGTTACGCCCCGGGCATATGGGCTTCTTGCTACGGTTAAAGGACGGATATTGGAGATTTGCGGTCGGCGCCAATCATCACAATCACCTCAGCGCGGAAAATGTTTCCTTGGATGATATCAGAGAGGAATTCAGTACATTTCCCGAATTCAAAGGCGTCATGCATGACTGCAGGTGGAAGTCCCTTTACAAGATCTCCACTCGGATTGCGGCATCCATGAAGTCAGGGCTTGTTTTCCTGGCCGGAGATGCCGTCCACATCCATAGCCCGGAGGGAGGTCATGGAATGAATGCCGGGATTCAGGATGCCGTGAACCTTGCTTGGAAACTAACCTCCGTGATCAAGGGGGGCACCCATCATGACCTACTTGAAAGCTATCAGGCAGAGCGTCTGCCGATTATTCGTGACATCATCAAAGGGACGGAAAGATCCCAGAAAGTCATCACCCTCGTCCATCCTCGCTCCGTGGCGACGCGCGATATTCTCTTGCCCATCCTCGGCTCTCTTGGGCCTTTCCAAAAATGGCTGCATCGAATTCGTACTGCGACGAGTCATAATTACCGTCACAGTAAGATAATCCTAGAGTCAGTATCCGTTACAAAACGTCTGAGCAGTATGCTGCATCTCTTATTTCGAGGGAGCGGACGAACGCATCCACATTCAGGTGATTGGGCTCCCGAGGCATCCGATCTCATTCATCCTGATGGATCGAAGACATCGCTTCATGCCCTCCTCCAGAATGATCTCCGCTGCCTGGTCCTGATGACACCGGGGGGATCCCAGCGTGAAAACGATCTCCAGAAGCTGACGGCCCTTCGTGACCAACTGCTCAGGGACTACCCGACACTGCTCGATCCCAAGCTAATCTCGCTATTCCCCGCCAGAGAGTCCCTTCATGACTCGAAGGGAGAGTTTCATAAGATTTACGGTGCCTCGGGAGAAAGTATCTTCCTCATCCGCCCCGATGGTTTTCTGGGGTACATCGGGAAACCAATCTGCATCTCAGATCTGGAAACATACCTGACCGATCGGCTACTGGCCCGACGACTCAACTAAAGCCCAGATGCATGGTGGCCTAGAGTCCTGCGGACCACCTGCTAGATCAATAAATCATCCCGCAGATTGCCGCAGTGATCCATGTGGCGATATTCGCTCCGATCATTGCAGGAAACGAAATGGAGGTGATCTCACGCCTCCTTTCCGGCGACATGGCGGACAATCCGCCGATCGTGATGGCTACCGATCCCAGATTAGCGAATCCGCAGAGGGCCACGGTGGCAATTAACTGCGTCTTTGCTGAAAGGACATAGGCACCATGTCCCTGGATCACCCCGGCCAGTTCACCGTAAGAGACATATTCATTGAGAAGGATCTCCGTTGCCATCAGGCGACCGACATGAAATGCCTCATGCCACGGAACTCCCATCAGATAGGCCAGCGGGGTAAGTAGATAACCCAACATGTCCTGAACCTGGAGATCAAATCCCATGCGGTGCAGAGGCAGGGATACAATCCCGTTCAACAACGCCATCATCGCGATTGCGACAAGGACCATCACGAGGACATTGATGGCGATTTGGGCTCCAGCCATCGCACCAACAGCCACGGCATCAAAAAAACCCGATGCCTCCTTTTTGACATGAAGGTCAACCTTTCCCTCCATGACACTGGCGTCGGTCTCTGGGACCAGGATCTTGGCGATCAAGATGCCGGCTGGAATGCTCATGATCGATGCAGCGATGAGCCATTCTGTATTCATGCCCAAGGCCGCATAACTGATGAGTGCCGAACCCGAGATCGTTGCCATCGAGGCAGTGATTGACGTGAACAGTTCTGAGGAGGAAAGCCTGCTCAAGTAGGGCTTAATGAGCAACTGGCACTCCACCTGGCCGACAAATACGGCGGCTGCGCAGGAAAGAGACTCAGGAGCACTCAACTTCATCGTGCGCACCAGAATATTAGCCAGGAATCGGATCAACCGCTCCATGAAGCCGAGGTAGTAGGCGACACTGGTCAGCGCGGACACAAAGGTGATGGCGGCAAAAATGCGGACGGAAAAGATATAGCGCCCCGTGACAAATTCCGGACCGAAGAGAAACGTCGCCCCATCGAGTGAAAAATCGAGTAACTTGTTCACCAGATGCCCCATGTAGGAGAAAAAGGCTCTCGTTGGAGGGAACTTGAGGACAAGCAGTGCTATCACCACATTCAGCAGCAAGCCGACGGAGATTAGCTTCCAATCAATCTTCCGACGATCTCTCGAAAAGAGAACGGAGATCCCAATCAGGATCAGAATACAGAGGGAGGGTAACAGGTAGCTCATCGTCGGTTGTTCATGAATGTATTCTGTTAAAATTACTCTAAAATGTCCGAGCCCGTGAAACCACTAAACTCCGACAGCAGCGATGTGGTACTTTTGTTCTGTCTGCATGACTTTTTTCTAGACCATTACTGCTCCTGCGAGAAAATTACGTATGACTCGACCTCAAGCAGCCCCCCTGAAACCGATCGCCGTCATTGCCGGAATGGCCGGCAATATGATGGAGTGGTATGACTTCGCCCTCTATGGAGTGATGGCACCAACTCTGGGCAAAGTCTTTTTTCCTCAAGAAAATCGTATCGTCGCCATCATCTCGGTCTTTGGTGTCTTTGCCGCCGGGTATATCATGAGGTTGGGCGGAGGTGCCTTCTTCGGACACCTTGCCGATCATTACGGAAGGCGTTTCGCCCTGCTCGCCTCAGCGACTGTGATGGCCATCACGACAGCGCTGGTGGGATTCCTCCCCTCCTATGCTGCCATCGGGATCGCAGCACCGCTGCTGCTGGTAATCCTGCGCCTTATCCAGGGACTCTCGACGGGAGGCGAATTCATCACCTCGATCACCTATCTGGTCGAGAATGCGCCATCGAAACACCGTGGTCTGATCGGCACTCTGGCTGGATCGACGGCCTCCGGAGGCATCTTGCTGGGCTCAGCCACGGGAACAGTTCTCTTCTCGATATTCACTACCCATCAGATTTTCGACTGGGCGTGGAGAATCCCCTTCCTGATTTCGATTCCCCTTGGACTCTCCATCACCATGCTTCGCACACACCTACCCGAGGAAGCAAAACCGAAACTTCATACCGGCACCCGCCAGCGACGCTCCAGCGTTCTTCACGTCCTCCTCGAACATCCCTGGGCTCTCATTCGTGGCGCTTTTGGGGGATGGGGATTCCAGGCGGGATTCTACTCGATGGCTATTTTCATCTCCTCCTATCTCTCAGGGGGAAAAGTCTTCAGCGAGTCGGCAGCACTGGGGCTTCAATCGGCCGCAGTGGGCTCGGCCATCATCGTGTCGCCTCTTGCCGGGCTCCTCTCCGATAGGTTCGGTCGTAAGCCGATGGCCATGATTTCCCTGCTCGGCATTATTCTAGGAGCCTACCCCTTCTACCGTGTTCTGAATCTCGGTGATAACACACTGGCCTTGATAGCGATGATCTCCTTCATGTCCTTCGTCGCTCTCGGTGGAGCCACCTATCAGGTCTGGCTAGCCGAGGTCTTCCCGAGAACCCTCCGCGCCACCGGACTTGGTATCGCCTACAATATCGCGGCTGGTATCCTGGGCGGCACCACTCCCCTCCTCTGCGTCACCCTCATCGAGTTCACACACAGCCGGATGGCCCCGGCTGGTCTCTTGGTCGTTGCCGCAGTGGTCAGCGCCCTGCTGTTGGTCTGGCAAAGGGAAACGGGCAACCACCCTCTCAAGTAAGAGGTAAACCATGGCTGGAGAACCTGGGAATTCTTCGACGCCAACATCATCACCCGCTACCTGATCGAGAAGTGGTGCCCCGCTCCCTACATGATCCTAACAGGTGGCGGAAGTTGTTGCCGAACTTACGGCCATGGCAATGGAGCCGATGGAATCGGAGTGGAGTACCCCTTCGTTCGGAATGTCGGTCTCTTCGTCGACGCCCGCTAAATGTACAATAACATGCCATTCAAAGCGACGAGTCTACCGTACGGAATCAGGGTGAATTTTTTAAAAGTCGGTATCCGACTTTTAAATTAGATAAGTTTTCCCTGAGTACTCGGATTTACAGAGTTTCTATATTATAGGTATCGTTTTCTTGAATTCTTGAACAGGTGTCGATCAAAGAAATATCAATCCGGCCACGCCCGCGATCAGAACGATTAAAATGGGATTCAGATCAGAAAGCAATAGTAGCAGACCGCTCACAATCGCAATCAGTGCAAGTACAGGGGAATGAATCGCTGTCTGAGAAATAAACATGAAGGCTGCGGAGAGAGCGCTAGCGGCAATGAGAAGTAAAGCCCTACCGATGGAATGGCGCCATTTCCATGCACTTAACCAGTCCCATGAATTGGCCGCGCAAAGAATTACAACGATATTTGGAAGAAACAGGGCAAGCATGGCAACCACGGCTCCTAGTAAAGCCCACCCCTCCCCGAATTCGGAACAGGACTTTAGTCCGATCATCGAGGAGAGCATGCTTGGACCGGGGATAATGAAACTAAGGGAGAAAAAATTCACAAAATCCTGACTGTCCATCCAGTTATGATGGCTAACGCTGGCATGCTGCATACAAGGGAGAATCGTCTCCTCCCCACCGAACGCGCAGACAGAGAGCGCGGAAAAGGTTGAAACAAGATCGGTGCAAATCCCGGTAACCGTCTGGAAGTTATCCATGGGTGAGAGATTGTGCTTGAGCGGTAGGACGGGACAAACCTCTGATTTTACAGGTTTCGTCCCATGCACGATAACATGCCGTATTTTCTCAAAAGCCGGTTCACCGTATTTCTCAACACCGAAAACGGCATACATCATCCCAACGACCACAACGGCCATCAACACCATACCCCAGGGTTCGGAGTTAAAGATCTGATCCAGTCTCTTATGCAGGTGATGCCTAAAACCTAACGTCGGAACCAAGGCAAAAGTCTCCTGGAGTTTTTTTAATTTTTCATGTCGTGAAGGACGGTGCAGCCAAATCGCCAAGGGGGTGATCCAGAGAATGACTCCCGAGATATGAAGGATCCCGTATCGCAGGAAAATCATTCCCACTAAAATCAAAAGGAAGTCGCGGTAGTCGATTACCGCCTTTTTACCGATTTCCATAACCGTGGCACCGATAATGGCGCAAACAGCTGCTCCGGCCCCTGCTGCAACAGCAACAACCCAAGTAACTTTGTGGAAGTGGATGAAGGCACTGCCAATAACAAGAGCAATGAGGAAGGAGGGAAGAATCATCGCAATAGCTACCACAAAAGCTCCTAACAAACCCCGGACTCGATGACCGACATGAACCGCCAGTCCAAAGGTGCTGTCCGGTTGCGGCAGGAACTCTGCTAGGGCAAAACTCTCTAGGAATTCCTCCTCAGTAATCAGTTTTCGATACTGCACGATCTGACGACGCATATGCCCTGCCGATCCTTGGACCGTTGTCAAAGCAATCAGGAAAAAATACCAACCCAGCATGAAAAGCGATGGCTGATCGCGTTTTCCGATAATCTCCGCTGAACACTGTTCAACATTTTTGGGGGAGGACTGACCACGCAAATTTGACATGAGTTATAATTAGGTTTTGTCATTTTGCCGCTCATGTGAGCACTCAATGCACTTGAGGGTTTGATTCACAGCACCGGAAGTTGACTTGTCAGCATGATCTTTTACTCCGGGTTGGAAAACATCCACAGGATTCTGCAACCACTCATAGAAATCAGGCTTTTGATTGAACTTAATCCAGACCGTCAGCAACGCGATGCTGGCAAGCATCATGACCGGACCGAGGATCCGCCCAATCAAACGGACCTTGCGGAACAATTCAGGATGAGCCCGGGTTTTTTCACGAAAAGCCATGACTGTAAGGACTCCTAGAACAATGAGTCCTATGTAAAAACAACAGAATGCGATCAGGACAACCGTTGGGCATGAGACATTGGGAGCGAGATTGATGGAGGAGACAGCAACCGCAGTGGCGGCGAACAACGAAGCCATGATGCCGCGGGATGCAGCGGACTCGTCTTTCCACCATTGTGAGGAATAGGAGACAAGGGAGATCGCAACCAAAGGGAGAAGGACAAGTATGGTAGTCCTGAGGGGCTTGTGCCTGAGATCCAGATAGAGACCCACGGCATGTATGTCACCTTGCGAAGAGGCACGATGGGAAAACAAAGCCCGATAATAGATGCCCTCAAGAAAATGACGACCAATGATTGTATAAGAGTCGCTCTGCGGTAATCCATCCACCCCCTGCAGCATGATTTCGGATAAATTGGGCGCCTGAAGCAGGTAGTTTCCTCCAGGACGCCTGAAAACCACGGGAACCCGCGGCATGTTGAAAGGATAAGCGGAGAAGTTGTTGTGACACTCGAACTTTCCTCGGAAAGCAATGCTGACAGCCGTGTGCCCTGCTTCATCCACCTTTCCTTCGATCCTCTGGGCGACAGGATCAGTGTTGTTAAGAAATTCAAGATCGTTGATACAGAAACCGGGCATTTCGGCGTCCCTCCATCGAAAGGTAATGATACCCGCAACCTCCACATACTTAGGCAACGCCCTGTTAAGTTCCAGATCATGAATCTCTTGGCTGATCTCGACGACCGGGATGTGATTCACTTCAGCTTTTGCAACGCTACCTCCCAAGGTTATCAAAACCAAGAAGAGGGCAAAAGTGAACGACAGGTTTCTCACTTGTAAAAAGTAGATCTTTGCAGGCATTCACTCCGTTTCGGCAAGCAGTATCTTGTGACAAAAAGGAAATCTAATATGCTCATCTCACTATAAACCTTTCCCATTCGCTCGATGACTCAAGATATCATTTTCATGCTCAGCAAGGCGCTCGACTCCCTCTTCACCTCCTAATTAAGTTCTAGCGGAGGAGAAAACCTGGGGCTTCCTGAGACAGATACAGGTATTCTCGAATTTGTCTCGGATGACTTCGTTGTGATCGTGATCCCACATCCCACTGACGAGGACATGCTCCAGATCTCCACCATTGTTCGCATAAATTCGTTGAATAAAGAAAACCACTGCGAGGAGATCACAGATGGACTTAAGCGTGAAGAGTCGTTGAACGAACTCTGCCTTGATGCAATGGAAAGGGATCAGGCCGAGGAGTCAGCAGAGAGTGACTAGATTACCGCTACACTCAAGGATCTCACGATAGACCGAGCCTGAAAAGGATTCAAGATTCAACGGACACCCTTTTTTAAAAAAAGCCCATGTTAACAATCATCGCAAGAACAAGCTGACAGCAAAGCCTTCGCAAATCATATCGGAGCTAGGATCAAGGATAGGAAAATTCCCGATGTCTCCTATTAATTACATTGAAACTCACCCACGACTTCAATATCCAACCGCTAGGCTGCATCGACCATCGCTGATAAGGTATCCAAACACTTAATTATCATTCCGTGAAAAAAACATTATTAATCTTGCTCACCCTGCTAGGGCTGTCACCGATTGTCTCAGCAAAGACTTTGGTTAATGTTGACCGCCAAGGGGTGGGCATCCGCGGTTATGATCCCGTCGCTTACTTCACCGATGGGAGGGCGGAGAAAGGGTTGCCGCAATTCACCAGCACCGCCGACGGCGTTACCTACCTATTCACCTCTGCGGCTCACAAGGCTGCATTTGATGCCAATCCGTCATCGTATGAGCCCCGGTTCGGCGGTTATTGCGCCTACGGGGTCTCGCGGGGATCCCTGATCGAGATCGACCCCTCGGCTTTCCAAGTCGTCAACGGGGAGCTTCTTCTCCAATACAGCAAGGGAGTGATGGAGAAGTTCAACAAGGATCAGGCCGCATGCCTTCAGAAGGCCGATTCGAATTGGCCAATTCTCGTCGGGAAGAAGGGAAAATAATTTCCGATGAGGATCGTACCTCTGCTGGTCGTGACGGGGCTCCTCGGGGTGGCAAAAGCAGCACCGGTTGAGTGGGAGTTTGTTTCGGGAGCAAAGAATGTTCCCCTGCTGGAACTGTTCACCTCGGAGGGGTGCAGCAGTTGTCCCCCAGCGGAGGAGTGGTTCTCGCAGCTGAAAAGCAGTCCGGCACTTTGGAAAGAGATTGTCCCCGTCGCCTTCCATGTCGATTACTGGAATTCCTTGGGATGGAACGATCCCTATTCCTCGGCGGAATGGTCGGCACGCCAGCGCGAATATTCACGACTCTGGCAGGCCAACTCGATCTACACGCCGGGATTTGTGTTCAACGGCCGCGAGTGGAGAGTGGGAGCAAGCATTTCCTCTGCGGGTAGCCCTGGTGAACTGAAACTGAGGCTACGGAAAAATGGATCGATTGATACCAGGTATTCCCCCAATGAAAAATCCTCCGGAGAATACCTGCTGAACGTGGCCCCCATGGCCTGCGGAGTGACCCAAGCAGTGCCGCGCGGAGAAAACGCGGGAAAAACGCTTTGCCATGACTTTGTGGCCCTGACACTGCTTCAATGTCCCCTTGAAGCTGATTCCAACGGTCAATGTAGCGCACACCTCGTCATCCCCCCCGGGATCTTGTCGCGAACGGACGCCATTGCATCTTGGGTAACGCCCCGGAACAACCAAAGCCCTATCCAAGCCGCAGGGGGATGGTTAAAATAACAACTTGGTATCACCCCTCGACTTCCATTAAAAAAACCACAAACAATGCCTCTTCTCTCCAAACCCATTACCCTGCTTTCCTGGATTCTCCGGATCACCGCCGCCGTGATTCTTGCCCAGACGCTTTACTTCAAGTTCTCGGCTGCACCTGAATCCGTCTATATCTTTGATAAAGTGGGATTAGGCGCCCCGGGGCGGATCGGCTCAGGAATTGCCGAGTTGATTGCAGCCACTCTGCTGATCATTCCCCGTACCACATGGCTGGGGGCAGGTCTGGCGCTTGCTGTCATGGGAGGAGCCATCATGAGCCATCTCACCGTGCTGGGAATCGATGTTATGGGCGATCATGGGGAGCTCTTTGCACTGGCCCTGACGGTCGCCGTTTGCTCCGCGATCCTGCTCTTCATCCATCGTCGGGACATTCCCATCGTCGGAAAACTGCTTCCCTTCTGATCATGCAGGGTTTGGCGGACTCTCTGGATGAGATCCTTCTCCAGGGCATTGGACTCCTTGAAAGCCTTGACCAGGAGGCATTCACCGCCGCCAACCCACTCGGCGGAGGAGCCTCGATCGGTGCGCACTATCGTCACTGCCTTGATCATTTCCGGCAGCTTTTTGCAGGACTTGAAAACGGTATGATCGACTATGATGCAAGGACCCGCGAATCCCTTTTGGAAAACGATCTCACGGCCGCCATTGCAGTCACGGAAACACTTCGAACCACCGCCCAGAAACTCCGTTACCGAGGCGCCGAGGAACCGCTGGAGGTGAAGTGCGGCATAAACTACGAAAACCAGAAGGAAGGTTGCGCCTCGTCGACACTGGGACGGGAGATAATGTTTTGTATCAGCCACTCAATCCATCACTACGCCCTCATCGCCATCATTCTCCGATCGGCGCGACGGGAGGTCCCGGAGGGATTCGGGGTAGCTCCCTCAACGATGCATCATCGTAGAAAAACCGAAGTAGCCCATTCCTGAATGCCGGTTACCGAACAGAGTATCCTCGAGCTCACGGGGCTTTTTTTCCTGACCTGGCTCTCGGAGGATGCCGCGGTACTGGGTGGAGGTTTTGCCGCAGCAACTGGATCACTCCCCCTGTGGCAGGCGTTCATGGCCTGTTTCTGGGGAATCTGGACAGGAGATTACGCTCTCTATGCAATCGCCAGGTATGGGGGACGCTCCCTTGCATCACGATTCCTTGTCGCTGGCTCCAACTGGCAGGACAGGATCGAACGGAGCGAGGCTTGGTTTCTGAAACGAGGCATCGTCGCCTTGGCTGTTTCCAGATTCGTTCCCGGACTGAGGCTTCCTACGTTTCTTGCAGCGGGATTCCTTAGGATGAATACCACGCTGTTTCTTACGGTGACCTGTGTCATGGCAGCTCTCTGGGTCGCCCTGATTTTCTCGTTGGTCCATCTTTTCGGTGAAGCTGCTCCAAAAACCTTTCACGCTTTTCAGGGACACATCGGATGGATTGTCGCGATCATCCTCCTGCTTATGGTGCTGTTTCAACTTGCTAGAACACTACCTGAACTGATTAAGAGAAAGCTCGGGCACTGGGAGTTCTGGCCTGCGTGGCTTTTCTATCTTCCCGTGGCGATTCGGTACGTTTTGCTAGCCCTCCGTTATGGCTCGCTGACTCTTCCTAGTGCTGCAAATCCCGGTATCAAGACCGGCGGTCTCATCGGCGAATCCAAGAGCATTATCCTGGCCGAACTTGCCTCCTCGTCGCCTGAATTCGTCCCGTTGACGTCGCTGATTCCGGTCGATGGAGACAGGTTGACCATGTTTAAAGATTTTATTGCTTCAAACCGGACTTCATTTCCGATGGTGCTGAAGCCTGATTTGGGTTACCGCGGGAGCGGATTTCGGATTGTTTATTCCATCGATGAGGCTGCGGATTATCTGGATAGGGTGACTCTTCCCGTGGTTGTGCAGGAGTATGTTCCCGGACCCTGCGAGGCAGGGATCTTCTACTACCGAATGCCCGGAGCCTCACAAGGAGCAATCCTTGCCATTACTGAGAAGCACTTTCCAAAAGTGACCGGCGATGGAAGGCACACCATTGAAGAACTGATCTTAGCCGATCCTCGCGCAAAGAATCAGGCCGCCATCCTGCTGGAACGATTCGGGAAACGTCGTCATGAAATCCTGAATCCGGGTCATCAACTCCGACTCGTGGAAGCCGGAAACCATGCCCAGGGATGTCTTTTTTCAGACGGCATGGGTCATTGGACGGCGGAACTTGAGAGGTCGATTGATCGTATCTCACAACAAGTGAATGGGTTCTTCATCGGTCGCTACGATGTACGTTTTGAAACATGGGAGGAATTGGAGAGAGGTAGAAGATTCCAGATCCTGGAACTCAATGGAGTCGCCGGTGAACCGACGAGTGCCTACGATGCTTCCCGACCGATCACCCATGCCTTCTCCCTGCTCTTCCGCCATTGGGAGCTGGCCTTTGCTATAGGGGCCGAGAACAGGAAGCGCGGATACCTATCCACTTCGCCGCTGATGATTCTCAAGGAATGGCTCTCTTACCGACGTACAAGCCGCTGTCTTCCCCGGGCGGACTGATTCCTTCTCGAGATGTGCACGGTTTCCTTTATTCCAACCTCCCATGGGTTCTTCCTCGGGATGAATCGCGACGAACAGCAATCCCGCGCAAAAGCCCTCCCACCAGAAATCCACGAATGTGGCAGCCTGCGTGCTCTCTATCCCTCTGAGCCGACCGGGGGAACCTGGATCGGATTGAATGAAGCAGGCCTGACAATTGCTTTGATTAATTGGTATTCCAAAACCCAACTCACTTATGCGCCTGCTTTTAGTCGCGGAGAGATCATTCCGAAACTTCTCGCAGCCCAAGTGCTTCAGGATGCCGAAATCCTTCTGAGGAATCTTCCCCTTACCAAACTCAACCCATTTCGTCTCATCGTTGTTTCATCAAAGGAGCAATCGATTCATGAATTCCGCTCGGATGCGGTCTCTCTTGAGAAAGCCTTATACTCTTGGTCAAAACATCACTGGTTCTCGTCTGGTTATGATGAAGCGGAAGCCATGCGACACCGCGACCTTGTCTGTAGCAGAGAGACTTATTATTCGGGTCCGGATACCTTGAGCCAGCTCAGGAATCTTCATCGGTCCCATGCTCCGGAAAAGGGAGCTTTTTCCATCTGCATGCACCGGGAAGATGCAACGACCGTGAGTTATACCGAAATAGTTTTAGAGGGCAAAACCTTCACCATGTCTTATTTAGATGGCGCACCCTGCATCTCCACGCGATTTACGAAATCGGAACTCTCATGTCCTTGATTTCATGAGAGACCACTAACTCTAGTTAAACCGCGCCACGAGGGAGCGGATCGTTACCATAAGAATCGGATCTTTGGTCGCGTCAAAGACCTGCTTCGCGGGGAAAAGAGGATAAAAGACGGGATAAGCAAAGTGGTAACCCCATACGTTCTGGCTCTCGGCAAGGGCAGTCAACGAAGCCGCTCGATCCTGTGGACTGAACTCATTCACATAGGAGGAGACTTCGGGCGGTGGCTGATTACCAAAGGTCGTTGGGACTTCAACAATCAACGGGATGTGTTTGCTGGCTTTCAGAAGGTCAATCTGACGCTTGGAGACCTTCATGTTCCAGGCCCGAACCACCAAGTAGTCGATCCCTTCGGGAACAAGCGATAGAGGCCCGTCATAGCCGACCATTTGACCCGCGGCATGAGCGGCGGCGATCCCCTCTGCAAAGACCTCCGGATTCACTGAGGTAGCGTCGGGCGAAACGTAAAAGGTCCATGCATCAGGATGAATACGGATGGTGAGCTCTCTCAGATGACGAACGATGAGATCTGCCGAGCGCTCATCCCCCGCATTCAGGACGACATCAAAGCGACATGCCTTTGATGAGGCTTGAACAGCTGATCGGATCGTCAGAAAGGCTTCTTCCTCGGCATGACTCAGGTCTCCATGATCAGCAATCCGCAGAAGGCCTGTCACAAAACTCGGGTGGAGCGAGGCAATCGTCCTAGCCACGGTAACCGGCGTCTGTGATGAGTCTCCAAGGGTCCAGTTGCCGTTATGAAAGAGCCGCGCCTGGATCACCCGCATGAAGAGGGCCCTTTGTGTTATTTTAAGAGCTGTTGAGGTTAACGGCTGATTGAGCGTATCCGTGGTTGGAGTTGCCGTTGGGGATTGAATGACCCTCCCCTTCCCTCCACCAGCTGCATAAAGGAGTCCGTAAGGTAGGAACAGGAGCAAGAACAGCAGGAACGCAAGAAAACGCAGGATACTCGTCATTCTCATAGGTCTAGAAGTTGTGGCAGAAGACGGGCGGTATGCAAAACCTGAAAGCTGAATCGAGTGATTACTCAGGTTGGTCGCTGTCGCTGCGAAAGGGAGCGGCAGGCAGCCCCTCTTTATTGTAGAGGGTGCCGTTGGGGAAACCTTTCCATCCATACCGTACAGCTACTGGATAGGGTACGGCATCGCTCCAGAGGATCACACTATTCCCCTCAATACTGCCTTGGGCTGGAAACCATTTGTGGTCATTTCCAGCAAGAGCAAATCCCTTGAGCGAAGTAATCAAGGCAGGGGAGAACTCCCCCGTCTTGGAGGGAGATCCGCCAAGGACTAATCCCCCACCCACTGAATCAAACTCCACGCGGACTTTGTTGCCATCGACTTTTATCCCCCGATAAATTGGCCCCGAATCAATGATCTCCTCTCCATAGACACGATGGCGCGCCAGGAGTGCTAGACGTCTCCCAACATCAAGCTTATCCGGAGGGATACGTTCCTCAGCGGAACCAAGATCGCTTGCCTGAGCTATCCCGGTAAAAGGAAGAGTGAGGACACTGACGGCTCCCTCCCGGAGCCAGGGCAATGCCCGAGCGATTCTACCATCTTGGGTATGATACCCCTCAACGGTTCTCCCCTCCTCATCACCAAATCCTGCTTGAGAAACAACGTAAAAGGGGAAAGGCCCCTCGCCCCATCTCTCCCTCCAGTCACGAATCATGCGCGGGAGAATTCGACGGTATTGCAGCGCGGCACCCCCTTCGTCGGACTCCCCCTGATACCAGATAACTCCAGTCATAGCGTAGGGTATGAGTGGATAGACTAGAGACTCGAAACAAGAGGAGGGAGCAGAGATTCCTTCCTTATGATCGGCAGATGGCAAAATAGAGGGCGACTTGGCAAGGCCACGCTGACTGATCCACGAAACGATTGGGGAATCGTGCCTCGTGCACTGGATCATTCCGATCGGGAGGTGATGGGAGGATCGCAGATCTCTAGCAAAGAAATATCCGACGGCTGAGAATGAAGAAACGGTGTTCGGTGAACAGACAACCCAGTGACCCTGTGTTGGAGCGACCTTTGCCTCAGTCTTTGTCTCATTGAGATTGGAATTATTGTCGTATTGAAAAAATCGGAGCTTCTCATCAGCTATCTTTTCATCGGATTCCCTTCCTTGAGGTGCATCAGAAAGAGGGAAGGCCATATTTGCCTCGCCGGCGCAGATCCAGACATCGCCTAAAATGACATCATGGAGTGCGATGCGGTTCTTTCCATTGATCACCATCACCAATGGCTCGGGGGATAACGGCAAGGGACGCAATGTGATCCTCCATTTCCCGGATGAATCGGCCACTGTCTCCCCTGAGAGATTACCCACTAACACCGAGACATGCTCCCCGGGAGAGGCCAATCCCCAAACAGGAAGCGTCACTCCCTGCTGCAACACCATATGGTCGCTGAAAATCGGCGGCATCGAGACATCCGCCCGAAGCGGATTGAGGAGGACAAAGAATATTAAGAAGGCTCTCTTCACAAGTTGAACCTCCGCATCATGCAACCCAACAGCCGAATAGTCTAAGAGTCTGACGACCTAACAGTCTTGTTCACTACCTTGGTCCTCGATCCTTCTTGAATCCCTTCGCGAACTTGCCCGGCTTTCCTTTCTCAAAGGGGGGCTTAAAGGCAGGTTTGAATCCTGATTTGAAGCCCGGTTTGGAGCCACCTCCAGCAAGACCCTGTGCGGAATGATGGGAGACAACACCAGGCTCACGCTGCTGGAAGTTCGACTTCTTGAAACCCTTTGGCTGGGCAAACCCTTCGTGGTCGGGGAGTTCATTGGGGAACTCGCTCTTACCCGCAAATTTCTGCGGTTGTGGCTCTTCGACACTGGCCTGACCCAGCAGGAGGGAGAAGAGCGCGGAGCAGACTTCCGTCGCCTGGAACCCCTCCTCCATCAAGCGATCGGTGAACTGGGTCTGGTCGGCATATTTACCCGAGGCAAGGAGTGACTGTACCTTGCCGAACATCTGCTCGGAACGCTTTCCCTCGACCTCGGAAGGGGTTGGGATATTCGCCCTGCGGATGCGCGAATGGGTGAACTTCTCAAGATACTGGATCTTGTAGATATCGCGTCCGGTCACGAAGGTGGCGGCCATACCCTTCTTGCCAGCGCGTCCGGTGCGCCCGATGCGATGGACATAGTCCTCGGGATCGTGGGGGAGATCATAGTTGATGACCACCTCAAGGGCATCCACGTCGATTCCGCGCGCAGCCACATCGGTGGCCACGAGGAACTCGAACTCTGAGTTCTTGAACTTGTTCATGACGCGCGTGCGCTGGGCTTGAGTAATGCCACCATGAAGTCGGTCCGCCGAGAATCCCTGCGCGAGCAAGGCGTCGGCAAGCTCGTCGACCATCCTCTGGGTATTGCAGAAAATGATTCCGAGACGGAAGCCGTAGAAATCAACAAGACGGATCAGGGACTGCGTCTTGCCGCGTGGCGGAATCTCATAGAAAAACTGCTCGATATCGGGAGCCGCGACATCCTTGCGCTCAATTGCTACGGTCTTTGCATCACGGGAATAGCGATTGATCAGTTGCTTGATCGGCCCGGAGAGGGTGGCGGAAAAGAAGACTGTCTGACGCTCATCGGGAGTCGCGTCGAGGATCTTCTGAATATCGTCGCGGAAGCCCATGTCGAGCATGCGGTCCGCCTCATCCAGAATCGCGACCTTGAGTTGGTCGAGCTTAAGAGTGCCACGCTCGAGGTGGTCGATGATACGCCCCGGCGTTCCGATGACGATTTGAACACCTTTCTTGAGCTCAAAAAGCTGACGATCATAGGAGGCGCCTCCATAGATCGGTACAGAGTGGATGGAGCGTTTGAAAGCGGTTAACTGATGCACCTCGTCGGCGACCTGCTCGGCAAGTTCGCGGGTGGGGCAGAGAATCAAGACCTGCACGGCCTTACTGGCGGGATCTACCTTTTCGATCGCGGGAATGGAAAATGCCGCCGTCTTCCCGGAACCAGTCTGAGACTGCCCCACGAGATCTCCCCCGGCTAGGAGCACCGGAATCGCGGCAGACTGAATGGGAGTTGCCTCTTCAAAGCCAAGTTGGGCGACTGCCTTGAGGATTTCAGGTGAGAGCCCAAGGCTGTCGAAACGATGTTTTTCCATAATCACTCCAATCTATGCCGTAACGAGGTCCGCGTCACCCTTGTTCGCAGAAATGAAACCGATTCTTTTTCTTTGGGACCACTGCTGTCATGACTATCTGCTATCTGATGAGCATGGAGATTCCCGAACAGTACGACGTTATCGTGATCGGTGGTGGAGGTGGCGGCATGTTCTGCGCCTTCACTGCGGCGAATCGAGGCAAGAGCGTCCTTCTTTTGGAACACAACGAACGCCTGGGAAAGAAGATTGAGATCTCGGGTGGCGGGCGTTGCAATTTCACCAATATCAACGCCTCGGCAGAGAACTACCTCTCCGGCAATCGTGATTTCTGCAAATCGGCACTCGCACGATACACGCCCTGGGATTTCATCGCGCTCGTCGAAAAGCATGGAATCGCCTACCACGAAAAAAAACTCGGCCAGCAGTTCTGCGACGGCAGTTCCCGCCAGATCATCGGAATGCTGGAGACAGAATGCCGGGAGGCGGGAGTCCGGATCCTCTCACACTGTGATGTCCGGGAGGTCGAGAAATTCGATAGGTATGTCGTTCAAACCTCACGGGGAACCTTTCACTCCGATGCCTTGGTGGTCGCTACGGGCGGACTCTCCTTCCCTAAGCTCGGAGCGACTGATCTCGGTTATCGGATCGCAAGGAATTTTGGAATAGGCGTGACCGAGATCCGCCCGGGACTTGTTCCCCTCACCTTCCACCCCACAGAAAAAAGCTTTTATGAACCGCTGGCCGGGGTGGCTCTTCCCGTACGAATCAGTGCCGGGAATCGTCAGTTCGAAGAGGCCATGCTTTTCACACATCGCGGAGTCAGCGGCCCGGCCGTCCTGCAGATCTCCTCATATTGGGACGGGAGTTCTCCTCTCTCCATGGACTTACTGCCCGAGAAGGCTGATTCAGAGGCCTTCGCAGCAACGATCCGTAGCGGCACAACGGCGTTACAGAATCTCTCCAAGATCTGGCCACGGCGCTTCGCCGAGGCATGGTGCACCAGAAATGCTCCCGACAAACCACTCGCCAGGTGTAGCAAGGAGGAGATCGAAAACCTCAATGCATTACTCCATGGCTGGCAGCAGTCGTTCTCCGGTACCGAGGGCTATCCTAAGGCCGAGGTGACATGCGGCGGTGTCGATACCGGGGAACTCTCATCCAAAACGATGGAGTCGCGTAAGATTCCGGGCCTTTATTTCATCGGAGAGGTTGTTGATGTCACCGGATGGCTCGGCGGCTATAACTTCCAGTGGGCTTGGGCGAGTGCCCATGCGTGCGGGTCTTCAATCTGATTCTTCGTCATTCATCATTCATCCTTCATACTTTCTTATCTCCGTGCGTAAACGTAACCCCCACAAAACTTCCGATCCCCGTCGCGACACCGAAGAGGCCATTGCCGGAGTCCGGCAGATTTATGCTGAACTGAAGGCCAATCCACCCGAGCGTCATTGCACGCTGCAGACCGAGTGCTGCCGATTTCATCTCACGGGACAGACACCCGTCCTGACGAAAGGGGAGGCTCTCACGGCCGCGAAGGCTGTCCGTGCGGCAGGTCGCAAGGAACTCCCAAACCGCGAGGATGGGGCCTGCCCCTTGCTTCATCCCTACACCTCGCGATGCATGATTTATGAGGGACGTCCTTTCGGATGCCGGACCCACTTTTGCGAAGCAGCAGGAGGTCCTTACAGCAGAAAGGAAGTCTCGGACTGGATCCACCGTCTTGAGGATATTGATGAGCGTCTGGGGGGTGATGGGGGTCGCGATATCACCGTCGCGATCCGCGATGCCCTCGAGGACTTGAAGTAGAGACTCAAGACTCGGGGCCCCATCATAGAAGGATTAAAGGATTCATCCCTTGCCCCTTTTTTTCTGACAATTACTCTTCCTGGTATGGAGAAGCGCCCCGGCACAACACTTGTCATCGTTGGACATGGATCGACCACCAACCCCGACTCCAGCGAGCCGAATCACCGCCTTGCAGATGCCATCCGGGAGCGGGGTATTTTTGACCAGGTCATCTGCTGCTTCTGGAAGGAGGAGCCCTCCATGCGCGAAGTGATGCATTCCGTTTCCTCTTCGGAGGTCTACATCGTCCCGAACTTTATCAGCGAGGGGTACTTCACCCAGACCGTGATCCCGAGAGAGTTAGAACTCGAGGGCCCCCTCACCCACAGAAACGGAACGACAATCCGATATTGTGAGCCGGTCGGCAACCACTCATCGATGACCGAAGTTTTGCTGAAGCGAGCGCGGGAGACAGCTCCAGGAGTCCCCACCAAGGAAACCAGCCTGCTGATCGTCGGTCATGGTACCAACCTGAATGATAATTCAGCCAAAGCGGCAAAGACCCAGGTGGCCCTTCTGTCCCAGATGAACCTCTATGCGGAGGTTCTTCCAACCTACATGGAGGAGGCCCCCCTGATCAGTGACTGGGCCGCCATGACTAGCCAACAGAACGTTGTGGTGATCCCTTTCTTCATCAGCGATGGCCTCCATAGTTACCAGGATATCCCGGTACTTCTTGGTATCCGCGAGGAGGTTGGCCCCGCCGCGAGTCAGTCGGCGGTCTTCCAATCCAATCCTCATCACCTGCATGGCAAGGAACTCTACTATGGCAGCGCCATCGGTACCGATCCGATGATGGCTGATGTGATCCTCGATCAGGTAAAGGCCTTCGACGAGTCATCCGAAGGCACCTCGATCTCATCAATCCCAGATAACGTTTCCGGCTCGGTCACCGTAACCGTATGAGGAGGCTGGCCCTCCTGCTGCTACTCTCAGCAGCCCCCCTCTGGAGCCAAGAATCTTCGGCACCGCCAGCGACTCCTCCCTCACCAACCCCCTCCCACTACGCCCCCGAGGTCGTCGAGAGAAGAGTCGATCAACTCCTCTCCAAGCTGACGCTGGATGAGAAGATCAGCCTGCTTTCGGGTGATGGTTTTGACGGCATGTCGACCGAAGCAGTTCCAAGACTCGGTATCCCCAAGCTCGTCATGGCTGATGGTCCGCAGGGAATCCGTGCCCATGGACCAGCCTGCTCGTTCCCTAGCGGGATTGCGCTGGCTGCAACCTGGGATCCAAAACTGGCCTACGAGTATGGCGCGGCGATCGGACGGGAAGCCAGGGCACGAGGAATTCATATCCAACTTGGCCCCGGAGTGAATATCGCCCGCACCCCGCTCAACGGCCGTAACTTTGAATATTACGGAGAGGATCCCTACCTCACTGGAGAGATGGCTTCCCAATGGATCCGTGGAATTCAGGCCCAAGGAGTCGTCGCCACGGTGAAGCACTTTGTGGGTAATGACGAAGAATGGCGCCGCATGGAGATCGAGTCGCTCATGGATGAACAGACCCTGCGAGAGATCTATCTGCAACCTTTTCAGAAAGCCGTTCGGGACGGAGGTGTCTGGGCTGTGATGTCCGCCTATAACAAGCTCAATGGCTTTCCAAGCACCGGCAACGACCGACTGCAGAATGGAATCCTCAAACAAGAATGGGGCTTTCCCGGCATCGTCATGTCGGATTGGTGGGCGACTCAGTCAGCGGATTCGGTGAGCAAGGGCCTCGATCTTGAAATGCCGATGGGCTATCAGGTCACAAAGGAAAACGTCCTTAGGGCATTGGATGAAAAGCGCATCTCCAAGGATCAGATTGATCAGGCTGTCAGGAGACTTCTCCGAATGGCTATCTCCATGGGCTTCCTCGATGAGAAGCAAGAACGAAAAGACCTTCCGCTGGACTCCAAGCAGAATGCCGCCTTGGCACTCAACGTGGCTACCAAGTCGATCGTCCTGCTGAAGAATTCGCCGACACTGCTTCCGCTGGATTCCAAATCGCTCAGACATGTCGTTGTCTATGGTCCCAATGCACAGGATACTCCGGCCGTCGGGGGAGGAAGCGGCGGGGTCGAGCCATTTCGTAAGGTGAGCTTCCTCGAAGGAATCCGGCAAGCACTCCCCAAGGGTGCATCCGTCTTTTACGCACCCATGCCGCTAAGCACTCCTTTTTCTCTTTCCAGCTTCTTTGAGTTAGGGAAGGAAATCCCGGAACCTCCCCGGATTGTCAATGTCAGACGCATGACCTGTGTTACCGAACCAAATTTTACCAAGGTGACCATGAGCAAAGGCAAAAGAATTGAGATCTCGTGGACGCATCGCTCCCCCCCAGAGGGTGTCCCCAAAGATCAGGAAGCACGCGTCACCTGGGATGCCGAGATCGAGGTGCCCAGCTCGGGCAACTATGAACTCCTCGCGATCGGTCATCCCGAGATACGTCTCGGCGACCGTGAACTTGGGAATCCCGAGAGCTACGTGATGACACTGGAAAAAGGTGTCTCCGTTCCACTACGAGTCACGGCCAGCGAAGTAGGCCGTGGGAGTGGTCATGTCTTGGTCGGGATTCGGATGATTCCCAAGGAGGCCACGGGACTCTATCCGGCAAAGATCGCGGATGCAGCGATCGTCTGCGTGGGTCTCAATCCCGAAGTCGAGGGAGAGGGCTACGATCGAGGCTTTGCCCTTCCGGTAGCACAACAGCAGCTTATCAAGCAGGTTGCCGAGGCAAATCCGCGAACCATTATCGTTCTGAGCGGTGGGGGAGCCGTTGATATGAGGGAGTGGATCGATAAGGTTCCTGCAGTCCTCCAGACCTGGTACCTCGGTCAGAGTGCCGGGACAGCCCTCGCCTCGATCCTTTTCGGCGACGCCAACCCGTCGGGACATCTTCCTTGCATCTTTGACCGTACGATCGAGGAAAACCCCTCCTTCGGCGAGTATCCTGGGAAATTTCAGGCAGGCAAAGCCTGGCCCGTCGTGAGCTACAAAGAGGGGATTTTTTACGGATATCGAGGGTATGACCGGTCAGGACATGAACCTCTGTTTCCCTTCGGCTTTGGACTCAGCTACACGAGTTTTCACCTCTCGACGCTCACCGTGAGTCCCACCGCAGAGGGTCATAGCGTCTCCGTTGATGTTGCCAATACAGGCACCCGTTCCGGAGCCACCGTCATTCAGCTCTACATCAGCCTGCCCAGGGAATCGACTTCACGGCCCCTTCGTGAATTGAAGGGCTTTCTACGGGTCGAGTTGAATCCCGGCGAATCCAAGAAAATCACCATTCCCCTCACCGAACACTCCCTCATGTACTGGCATCCGACCAAAAACACGTGGGTCATGCCCGAGGGACCAGTCTTTGTGGAGATCGGATTCTCTGAACGCGACATCCGCATGAAAGCCTTTCTTCCAAAATTGCCATCGCCTGAAGCCGTACCACCCAAGCAGACAGAATCACCAGAGCCAGGTAATCCTCAGCTAAAGTGAATCTTGATGATCGAGAAATCATCAGCCAAAGGTCCCGGCCCGTTCATTGAACGGATCCACTCCAGGAGCTGCTTAAAGAGATCCTTCTTGCGTCCATTCTTTTCGAGAAAGTCTTTGAATTCCGAAAACTCCAACCATGCACCATCGGGTTTTTTCACTTCATAGGTACCATCACAGATCACCAGGAGTTTGGAATCCGGCGGAATCTCCAATGATGATGAGTTGTATCTCGTGCCTGGCATGAGTCCCGTAATCATCCCCGGTTCATTCACTTCCAGAACCCCCTTGTCAGGAAGAAGAAGCAGGGCTGGAGGATGCCCGGCACTCGCATGGCGAAGAGTGCGTGTTGGAGCATGATAGACACCATACCAGATGGTGAAATACATGTCGTTGTTCCGCTCCATCGGAAACGCCTCGTTAAGACCCTCGAGAACGGCGGAGGGTTCTAGGAAATCAACTCCCTTGATACCCGCAGTCCTGATGGCATTGATCGCACTGACTGAAAGCAATGCTGCACCGACGCCGTGACCGCAGACATCAAGAAGGTAGATGGCCAGGTGATCATCATCGATATGGTGATAGCCGAAAGAGTCTCCAGCGAGTTCCCCGGTCGGTTCATAGTACCAATCAATGGTGTGAGAGGGAGTCGTCACAGGATCTGGAAGAATGCTGCGGACATACTTGGCCGCATCATCCAGTTCCTTGGAAAGACGCTTTTGTGTTTTTTCAAGAAGCTCTTTTTCCCGCTGAATTTCGAGAACCCTCAACCGATCAAGATCACGCAGTCGCTTCTTCTCCAGGGAGGATTCGACACGTGCCCTAAGGATCGTGGGATTGTAGGGTTTGTGAAGATAGTCTTCAGCCCCCGCCTCGATGCAGGTTGCGGCTGTCTCCAACTCGTCAGATCCTGAAATGACAATGACCGGAATCTCTTTCAAGAGAGGATCCCGTTTCATCATCCACAAGACTGCAAGGCCATTCATTCCGGGCATCTCGATATCGAGAACGACGAGGTCAACACGGTTCTTTGAGAGAATTTCCAAAGCCTCCTCACCACTTGCTGCAGGGATAATTGTCGTAAAGCCGATTTTTTCAAGCGACTGGATCAAGACGCGCCGCATCGTCGCGCTATCATCGACAACAAGAATGGAGGCCGGTGTCATAGATTCCACCCAAGATAACTAACAGGATGATTCAGGAAGCGAAAGCGCCTCAAGGACATCACTGACGCGATGCCATGCTTTCTTCAAGTGCTTTGAGCAATTCGGGCTGCGATTCCACAAGCCTGCTGAAGCGCTCGTGACTAAGGCTCAGGCAACTGGTATGCGCCATTGTCTTGAGGGAGGCAGTACGTGGTACCGACTTGAGAAGTGCGATCTCCCCGAAGTGATCCCCATCACTAAGGACGACGATCGGCTTATCGACTCCATCCGGTCCTTTTTTCAGGACCTGAAGACTGCCTCGGACCGCAATGTAGAACTTGTCGCCCTTGGCACCCTCTTGAATTACGGTCACTCCCGGCTCAAAGGTCTCCGTGCTGAATTCCCCAGCTAGCCCCTCCAAGGCCTTCTGATCGAGTGTTGAGAAGATCGGTATGGAGCGGAGGCGTTCCGGGGTCACTTTGATGTATCCCTCCGGACTGATGCTGAACCCGTGCTGCTTGTCCCAGAGAGAACGATATTTTCCTCCGAGTGCCATCAGTTCTTCATGACTCCCTTCCTCAGCAACCTTCCCTTCGTCGATCACAATGATTTTGTCAAAATGACGTGCCGAAGCGAGACGATGGGTCACCATGATCACGGTGCGCCCCTTCGACAGCTCCATAAAGGCCTCGTTCACCGAAGACTCCGTGATCGGATCAAGCATGGAGGTGGGCTCGTCTAGGAAGAGAATGGATGTGTTCTGAATAAAGGCGCGTGCGATGGCGATGCGCTGCCTCTGACCACCAGAGAGAGAGCTTCCTCTATCATCCACGATCGTTTCATAACCATCCGGGAGGTGTTGGATCAGTTCGTGAATCTGAGCTTTCTGTGCAGCTCTGATGACTTCTTCCATGGAGGCATCGTATTTTCCGAACCTGATATTTTCCGCGATGGATCCGCGGAAAAGATGACTTTCCTGAAGAACGGCACTGCATTGACGACGTAAGGAATCAATCGTGCTATCGGTCAATCTTACCCCGTCGAAGGAGATTGAACCTGACTGAGGTTCTAGAATTCGCATCGCAAGCTTCGTCGTGGTGCTTTTACCCGAACCGCTCGATCCTACCAGAGCGACAGAGGTCCCCGCCTTGATCGAGAGATTCATTTTATTCAGGATGAGTTTTTCAGGAAGGTAGCCGAAGCTGACATCCTCAAACTTGATTTCCCGGCTCAGTGGCAACAACTCTACCGCATTCACCTTATCCTGAGACATTGCCTCCTCGCTCAAAAGTTTTTGAATTCTTCGGAACGGCCTGATGGCATTGATGAAGCCCGAGTAGGACTTGGCAGTCTTTGCAGAACCGTCAGCCACCTTGCGCAGAAGAGCAAAGCATCCGATAAATGCTCCGACGGTCAACTGCCCCTTGATCGCAAAGATCGCGCCCAGAACCACGATGATAGCCAGGCTAACGCTGACCCCGTATTCGGAAAAGACCGGGGAGATATTGATGTAATAGGAATAGTCGGAGGAACGCTCGGTGTAGGAGCTGTTGGTTGAATCAAATCTCCCCCTGATATGCCTCTTGTCGTTAAAGGCCCGGATCAGAAGCCAAGAGTTAATGAAGTCTTCGACCGAAGAGAGCATCGTGTTCTTCAACTGACGGGTCTGGCTGTTGAGCTGGTCTTCCTTCGGGCCCATCAAAGCATTCCCCAGAAAACCAATCGGCAGAAGAATGGCGGCAGCAATGGCCAGATGCCAATCGATGGTGGCAATCGTGATCAAGCAACCAATCATGATGAGGAAGGTCTCTACCATGGCAGGCAGAGCCCGGGTCATCGAGTTCTCGAGGCGATCCATATCGCTGGAAAAGCGGGACAACAAATCGATCGTATCGACGGAGGCATAAAAGCCCGAGGGGAGGGCGCCCAATTTACTAACCATTCCGTGGCGCAGATCAGCAAGCACCCTGCCACCTACCCGCGCCATGTATTTGGTCTGCAGATAAGCACCACCGGCACAAATGATCATCAGTATGACAACTTCGATCACCACCTCGGCTAAAAGCGTGAAATCCTTGTGAGGAATGACCTTGTCGAAGATGTATTTGAAAACCAGCGGATAGAGAATGAAGAACGCAACCTGGGTAACAATTCCCAAGAGAACAATCGAATACTCCAAGCGGTATTTCTTCAGAAGTTGGTTGTAACAACCAAGCAGATAAAAGGAGTCTGAAAAAGACTGAACAAACATACGACTATTTAAAATGAAACGAAATCAAACACCAATCTCCGCTATGTGACAAATTTGTCACCATTTTCGTAGTAAATACCTGTGAAAAGCACTTTGTGACGAAACAGGCTTAAAATGTGACGAACCGGGCTTTTAAGCACGTCAAATAATCAGAGACAGATCTCCATCCCCTCGGCGGCAGATTGGATGATCATTTCCACCCCTGCATCGATGGCAATAGCTCGGGCATGAGTCAACATGGCATCCAGCCTCTCGTCATCGTGGGTTGGATCATGATGAAACAGGTAGAGTTCCTTAGCCTTGGCCTTGATGGCCAGATCAACGACTTCGTCCACACTTCCATGCCCCCACCCCCTTCGGGAGGTGATTTCCGAGGAATCATACTGGGCATCGGCAATCAGCAATCTGGCATCCTTGATGAATTCCAGGATCCTTGGCTCATCGGCCCCACCCGTCTCATGATCAGAGAGGAAAACCACCCTTCCCTGATCGGTCTCAAAGGCATAGGCAAGACATCCCCCAGGATGACTCGTGGGACACGCCTCGACCTTCACAGAACCAATTTGGAAGTGATGGTCTGCTTCATTCTCGATATGTTGAAAATCGATTTCTGCCCCCAAGACAGCAAAAGGGACAGGAAAACAGCGCGTGCCATCCATCTGCTTCTCAAAGACACCCTTGAGTCCATCGGGTTGGGAGTTGCGACCTATCACGCGGATCCGGTTTCCCTTGATGAAAGCAGGAGCAAAGAAGGGGAAACCCTGAATGTGATCCCAGTGTGTGTGGGTATTGAGCAAGGTCAGTACGATTGGTTTCCCAGAAGATTCCTTGAGGAGGGCACCACCGAGGGAGCGAATCCCAGAGCCGGCGTCGATCACAATGGTCTCCCCATTAATGCAAAACTCCACACACGTGGTGTTGCCTCCGTAACGTACTGTCGATGATCCCGGTGTCGGTATCGATCCCCTCACCCCCCAGAAGCGGATGAGTGTACCCTGCAAATCGACTGGAGAGCGGTCGTTAGACATCGAGATTGGTTCAGGTGTTGTATCGGAGAATCAGCTGTCCAACGCAGGAGTCGAGTGTCCCCCACCTAGAGCACCTGTGTTCCCAGCGGCGTGCCCCTTTAAGAAAAAGGTCTTCACCTGCCCGAGCCCCTTGCACTCCACATAGCCACGCTCTTCAAGAAGGAAGTGTCCGCGAAGTTCCTGTTCGGTCTGCTCCGAGAGATGGACCATTCCAGGCATTCCCGAGGACTCCATGCGGCTGGCTACATTCACGGTATCTCCCCAGAGGTCGTAGGTGAACTTGATCTTACCGATGACTCCCGCCACTACGGGACCCGTATGGATACCAACACGCATCTTGAGTTCGGTCCCGTTGACCTGATTGAGATGGTCTAAAGCCTGAACCATCTCAAGCGCGGCTGCAGCCACCACCCTAGCATGATCATCACGGTGAGTAGGAAGACCACCCACCATCATATAGCAGTCACCGATGGTCTTGATCTTCTCCACACCATGCCTCTGCACGATGGTATCAAACGCCGTGAAGATCCCGTTGAGCATCGTCACCAGATCCGCAGGATTCGTCTTGCGGGAGAGAGCCGTGAATCCGCAGAGATCCGCAAACATGACCGAAACCGTGGTGTGGCCATTCGCAATATTCTTCTCTCCACCCTTGAGACGTCCGGCAATCGCTCCCGGCAGAATGTTGAGCAGAAGCCTCTCCGACTTCTCCTTCTCGAGTTCGACGAGTTCTTTTTCGGCTTGGAGCTGGGCAAAGCGGAGCTTGTCAAGATCACGAAGACGCTTCTTTTCCAACGATGTCGTCACGCGTGCGCGAAGCAGGGTCTGATGGGGAGGCTTGGTGAGGTAATCCTCGGCACCTGCCTCGATGCATTGCACGGCCTTTTCGATTTCATCGCTTCCGGAAATCACGATGACAGGAACACCACCGAGCTTGGGATTGAGATTCATGGCCGCCAGGACCTCCATGCCGTTCATCTCAGGCATTTCCATATCAAGGAGCATCAGGTCGAATGATTTCTCCTCGAGTTTGACAAGGGCATCACGTCCATCAACAGCCTCCGAAATATTGGTGAATCCGAGCTGCTTAAGCGAGCGGGTGAGACCTGCTCGCATCATGCGACTGTCATCCACCACGAGGACCTCGGCGGTCTTGAGTGATTCGGAAACCTCCTCGGGCTTCACAGAGACCTCATTGCTTGCGGTAAAGCTCTTATTATCGCTCATAGTGATGGTGTCCTTGTTTGACGGGTTAGTGATCGGAGATCAAGCCTCGGGAATCTCTGGACGACGCTCTAGGGTGACGACCCGTGCCGCCTTTTCCAGGAGTTGATCACTGTCAAAAGGCTTGGTGACGTAATCCCGCACTCCCAAGCGCGCCACCGTGGAGATGATCTCCGGACTCGCCTCCGCCGTGAGCATGATGACGGGTGTCCTCTTGAGTTCGGGATTCTCCCGCATGTGTCGGAGCATGGTGACTCCATCCATGACCGGCATATTGTAATCAAGAATGATCAGGTTCGGTTTCTCACGGGTTGCCACATCCAGCCCCTCCTGACCGTCACCGGCCTCGAAGAGTTCACAGACAAAGGGGATGAAAAGACGCTTCAGAAGCATCCGGATGGTCTTGCTGTCGTCGACACTCAATATTTTGGGATTCATGAGATAATACGGATTTGGACTTGGAGGTTGAATGCGCCCGTTTCGTGCCCTTCGACCGACCAGTCGGTGGAGGAAAATTGCGCCTCACCCCGCTGCTGAAGCGCGATGCGCTGACCTACGGAGACAGTAGGCGTGCCGAGCGTGGCGGGAAATCCGGAGGCATGGAGTTGTGCCTTCACCCGGCCGGCAATCATGTTGCAGAGTTCCCCGGTCACGTCACGGATCTCCTCGGCATCCCCCGCGGATCCCAGCATGATTTCGGTGATCTGATGAGCGAGTGCTTCGGGAAGCTGAAGCAGCACGGTGCCAGAGATCTTCTCCCCGTTGATGGAGACTGCTGAATGCAGGAGCTTTCCCTCCAACGTGGAGAGCGGATCGTTGTCTGGTGATTCTAGGATCTGAAGCTTGAGCTGCTTGGAAAAGACTTCCCGGAGGGCGCGACCCGAAGTCAACGAGAGATCTTCCGTTACGAGACTGGAATTCGACATGTGATGGAGCGTTCTTTTTTTTAAGGGCTATTTTTTGGAATTCTTTTCAAGGGCTTCCAGAATGGCAGGGGCCATCTTGGAGAGAGGGACAATCTGATTGGCAGCACCCAGCTTGATGGCTGCCTGAGGCATTCCAAAGACGACACAACTCTCCTCGGACTCGGCCATAGTCTCTGCCCCGGCGGTCTGGAGAGCTTTCATGCCGGCGGCGCCATCGACCCCCATGCCGGTGAGCAGGGCGGCCACGGCGTGGGAGCCCGCATGTTGGGCGGCTGAGCGGAAGAGAATATCGACGGCCGGGCGGCAATGATGCACCGGAGGTGACTGCATCAGCCTCACCTTATAACCCATCCCATGAGGCACGAGCGTGAGATGAAAGTCACCCGGGGCCACCAGGCAAAGGCCGGAACGCAGTTCGTCCCCGTCGACGGCTTCGCGCACCTCATAGGGGCATAGCTGATCGAGGTGATGCGCCATGATCTTGGAAAAATTCGCCGGAATATGCTGAACCACGACGATGGGAGGGAGTCCGGTCGGCAACTTGGGCAGCAGATATCGGAGCGCCTCCACCCCCCCTGTCGAGGAACCGATCACGATGATCCTGCGTGGGGAATATTTCCCTGCCGGGATCGCTGATGGAGTCACGGCAACCGGTGAAGGTTCCTGATTGATTGTTCTGACCCTCCTCTTGGAGCGTGCCGCCGCCTTCACGTGATAGGCCAGCACACGACCCATTTCGTGGAGATTGCGGCTGCCATCGGGCTTCCCAAGCACATCAATGGCCCCCGCGTTCAGGGCCTCCATGGCCTTCGCGGATCCGGCTTGAGTGAGCGAACTGACAACCACAACCGGCAAAGGATGATGCTGCTGGAGGATCTTCAGGAAGGTGAGGCCATCCATCCGAGGCATCTCGAGATCGAGCGTGATCACATCGGGTTCCAACTCCAAGATCATCTCCCGGGCCTGATACGGATCGACCGCTCCCCCGACAACGTCAATCTCGGGATCACGCTTCAGCGCATCAGTGATCGCGCGACGGGCAAGAGCCGAATCATCGACCACGAGAACGCGGACTTTTTTGGGAGGAATCATGGCTTTTGATAAATCCCCTGCTTGATGGAGACAAGTCCATGGCGCACCCCCATGAGACTTTCCGAATGACCGACGATGAGGTGACCTCCCGGAAGAAGATGCTGGCTGAGGCGCTTGACGGCAGCCTCCCGTGAGGGAATGTCGAAGTAGATCATCACATTCCGGCAGAAGATGACATGCTGCTTCGGGGAGATGGGATAGTCAGGCTGGAAAAGGTTTACCCTGGCGTAACGGACTCTCTCCCTCAGCTCGGGACGCACCCTGCAATGACCATCAAACTCCCCCACCCCCTTTTGGAAGTAACGCCTGAGTAGCTCCAGTGGGACCGGTTCTACGGCATCCATTCTGTAAATCGCCCGCTCCGCCTTAGCGATGATACTACGAGAGATATCGGAGGCCTCGATCTTCCAGTTCACTGTTGGGTGAGCCCTGAGATATTCGGAGAGAACGATCGCCAGCGTGTAAGGTTCCTCTCCCGAGGAGGATGCGGCCGACCAGACGCGGAGGGGGGCTCGTTCCGTATGAAGTTTAGGAATGAGGCCCGGAAGGATCTTCTCAGTGAGGTAGGTGAAGTGGTCCGGTTCCCTGTAAAATCGCGTGTGGTTGGTGGAGATGAGATCGACCAGATGCTCGATCTCCTCCTGGGCGCCGGGAGATTTCAGCAGAGCGCAATACTCGTCATAGGTAGCAATCCCCAGATGTTTGAGGCGCTTCCCGAGACGATTGGAGAGCAGTGTCTGCTTATCCTGCCCCAGGTTGATCCTACTGTGCTCGTACACCAGATCCACGATGGTCCTGTAGGCCTGTGCCGACAGGGCACCATCATGGAGCGAATGCACTGAACGAGAAGATTAGCCTGAACCGAGGATTCTTAGAAGTTTCGGAAGCTGGCGTCGTCCCCACCGTGGGAGGGTTCGTCGCCTGGCATCGGGAAGCCCTTATGGGCAGATTTGCCCGAGTTACCGGACTTTCCGGAAGATGCGGAAGCAAACTTCGGGGAAGCGCTCTTGGCAGAGCGAGAAACCGGGGCACTCTCGCCAGTGGAAGATCCACCGACAAGGGAACGGAGCTGAGCGACCAGATCCTTCATTGTCTCGGCCTGGGCATCGAGCTCCTCGGCGGCGCTGGCACTCTCCTCGGCGCTGGAGGCATTGCTCTGGGTCACCTTGTCCATCTGGCCCATGGCCGTATTGACCTGCTGGATCCCCTGAGCCTGCTCGTTGGCGGCGGTGGCGATGTCAGCGACGAGGGCATCGGTGGCGGCGACCTTCTCGGCGATCTGCTTCAGCGACTCGCCGACACGGACGGAGCACTGGGAACCGCTGCGGCTGTTCGCGATGGCGGCCTCGATCTTCTCTGCGGTCTCCTTGGCGGCGGCGGCACTGCGCTGGGCAAGGGAGCGCACCTCGTCGGCGACGACGGCGAATCCTGCACCCGCTTCACCGGCACGTGCGGCCTCAACGGCGGCATTGAGTGCGAGGATGTTCGTCTGGAAGGCGATTTCGTCGATGTTCTTAACGATCTTGGCCACCTCGGCGCTCGAGGTGTCGATCGCGGTCATGGCGGCCATCATCTCATCCATGGTGTTGGTGCCGTTCTGGGCATCGGCACGGGCCTCCGTGGCGAGGGCCTTCGCCTTCTGGGCATTGTCAGCAGTCGAGCGGATCATGCTCGACATCTCCTCAAGCGACGTGCTGGTCTCCTCGACCGAGGAGGCCTGCTCACTGGCTCCGGAGGAGAGCTGATTGCTGGCCATGGAGACCTGACGCGCGGCGGCGGCTGTCTGAAGGGCACCACGATCGAGGTTTGCGGTGATTTCGCCGAGGGCCTTGTTCACGGTGGTCGTGACTTGCCAGATGATCACCAGAGTGACAGCGATCGCGATACCGATCGCAATGCTGATGAAGAGGACGGCGCTCGCGGCGCTGTTCTTACCGGTGCTGGCAGCCGTGCCACCGAGCTGAACATTATAATCTAAGTCGGCCTGAACCGCATTGATGGTTGCCAAGTAGGCGGGATCAAGCTCCTTGATCAGGCAATCCTCAAGGACTGCAGTAGCGGCAGCCTGAGTCTGGGGGGTGGCGCTGTTATTTTTGGCAATCAGATCAAGGGTCTTGGCAATAATCGGTGTCAACTCGTCATTGAGCTTGGTCTCCTGGGTCCAGAGTTCGCGATCCTTGGCATCGCTCAGGAGCGCCTCATATTTCTTGAGATACGAAACGGACTTCTCCGCGGCATCGTTCAGACGCTTGGTCAGGTCAGCACGACGCTCCGGCGTGATATTATCGTTGAGCTGCTGGATCGCGATCATGCGGTTCTGCACCTCGGCCTTAATATTGGCGACAAGCTCGAGGCTCGGAACAGTGTTTTCACCGAGATCGAAGATGTTCTGCTTCAAACCAAACATTTTCAGAAGGGCGAAGCCTCCGAGTGCCGCTGTGATGAGCAGCACGATGATGAAGCCAGTGGTGATCCGGCGGCCGATGGTCCAGGTATTCATAGGTTGGGGTCTTTTGAGGTTGGGTTGAGTTGGGGTTTTTTGGCTTTTGATTATGATCGAGGCGGCAGAGGCGGTTTAGTGGGATTTGACGGTGGCAGACTGGGCATCGGCGAGCTTGGGAGCCCCCTCGGGGAGCGAGCGTGTAATCGAGGCGTCATCGAGAAAGATCTTCTCGATATCGAGCAGGGTCTTGACCCCACCCTCGGCGGTCGTGACTCCGAGAATGTATTCGCTGTTCGGCGAACCACCGAAGTCGGGAGCCGGCTCGATCGCCGCCTCATTGAGATTCACGACCTCTTCCACTGCATCGACGATCGCTCCCATGTTGGTCTTCACACCATTGGCTCCGATCAACTGGACGACGATGATGCAGGCACGGTCGTTATAGTCAGCCTGGGAGAGTTGGAACTTGGCCCGCAGATCAAGAACGGCGATGACGGTACCGCGGAGATTGATGACACCCTTGATATGGGTCGGCATCTTGGGAACCGGAGTGATCGGGCAGAGGCGGATGATCTCGCGGACATTAAGAACGGGAATTCCGTAGGACTCCTTGCCGAGCGAGAAGGTGAGGTAGCGACCTGTTTTGGTCGGCTGATCTTTCGTGGCTACTGCCAGTGTCGTGGTACTCATCGTTTGGTTTGGGATTCCGGGTGGGTGGATTGATTGGGGTGTGGAGTGGTGGTGGGAAGAAAAATTAGAGTTTCACAAGGGTATCGACATCGAGGATCAGACCGACCGACCCGTCACCTAGAACGGCACCTCCGGCCAGGAGGTTCTGATCCTTGAAAGTCTCACCGAGGCTCTTGATGACGACTTCCTGCTTTCCGATGAGTTCATCGACCAGGATGGCACGGGAGGCATCTCCCGACTCGACGACGATCATGATTCCCTCCTCGGGGGTGGCCGCCTTCGTGGGGATGCCAAGATACTTGCCGAGCGGAAGGACCGGTGTCTGCTTGCCACGGACGCTGACGATCGCTCCCTTCTCATGAATGGTGCTGACCATGCCGGGACGTGGGCGGAAGGACTCGCGAACCGAGATCGTCGGGATGATGAACCGTTCACCCCCCACTCCCACAAGCATGCCGTCAATAATGGCGAGGGTCAGAGGGAGGAGGATATTGAACGTGGATCCCTCACCGATCACCGAATGGATCTCGACCTTGCCACGCAGGCTCTCGATATTCCGCTTCACGACATCCATGCCGACGCCGCGTCCCGAGAGATCGCTGACGATTTCCGCCGTTGAGAACCCCGGCTCGAAAATAAGACTGAAAATCTCGGACTCGCTCAGCTCGGCACCCTCCTTGACAATCCCACGCTTGATACCCTGGGCCAGGAGCTTCTCCGCATTGAGCCCCTTACCATCGTCCTGAATACGGATCAGGATGCCACCGCGCTGATGGGAGGCCGAGAGACGGACGGTACCGAGTCTCGCCTTGCCCTTGGCTTCACGCTCCTCAGGCATCTCGATGCCATGATCGACGGCATTGCGGATCATGTGGACGAGAGGATCACCCAGCTTCTCGACGATATTGCGATCCAGCTCGGTATCCTCACCCTCCAGGATCAACTGGACCTGTTTTCCGGTCTGCACCCCGACATCACGGACGAGGCGAGTCATCTTCTGGAAGGCCGCTCGGACCGGGACCATGCGGAGCGACATGGCATTGCGCTGAAGCTCGGAAGTGGTGCGGCTGAGTTGGCGAAGACTGCGGGCCAAGGTCCGGCTCTCCAGCGTCTGGACATCGGGATCTTGAACGACCATCGACTGGGCGATCACCAGCTCTCCGACCAGATCGACCAGGGCGTCGAGCTTCCAGGTCTCGAGCTTCACGAAGCCCGAGGCCGACTCGGTCACGGCCACCTGTTTCCCCTTCCCCTCGACGGGCCTTGTGACCAGAGGGACCTGTTTGGCCAGGGTCTTTTCAGGGGATGTCCCGCTCGTCTCCGCCGATGGCGAAACTGCAAGCGTGCTCTCGGCGACCGGAGCGGAATCGACAGCTTCGGAGACGCACTCCGTATTCTGATGAACAACGACCTCCACTTCGGCTTCAACGGGCTTGGCAACACTTGCAGCCGACTCGTCGGGAAGAGGCTCGCCGCTCAGGATGGCCTTCACATGGCGGATGATCCTGGCTGTCGGAACAACGATCGGATCCCCGGCATTGAATCCGTTGATCTGATGACCGATCTCATGGGTGTAGTTCTTGAGCGCATCGGACCCGGCCAGGATGATGTTGATAATCGCGGAGTTGATCTGCAGCTTCGACTGGCGCACCGCATCGAGCAACGACTCGAGATCATGAGCCAGATCCTGAAGGGCGTGGAGATGGAGGAACCCCGCCCCTCCCTTGAACGTATGGAAGGCACGGAAAATGGAATTGATCGTATTGGAGTCCGAGGGATTTTCCTCAAGAACAAGGAGGCCCTGCTCGATGTTCTGCAGGAGCTCGACCGACTCGCCATGGAACTCATGCAGGAGATCCGCGTCATCCTTGAGGTTCAGGACGATCGCCTTCTCCTCCATCTCGGCCTCTCCTGATGCGCCCTCATTGATTGCCTCGGCGGAGGAATCAGCAGCCACCGGAGCTGAGGGGGGCACCGGGGGAGCAGGTGTCGAGACGGGGGTTGGTACCGGGGATGCGGAGGTCTCGGTCGGGGTGCCGGCACTCCAACCCGCCGGAAGAACGGGCATCGCCTCCTCCCGTTCCCATGCGGCCAGAGCCTGCGCCATCCACTCGTGCCAGGAGGTCAGATTGGTGATCGCCTCTGCGGAAAATTTACCCGAGCCATCGAAGATCTGGTTGATCCAGCCTCTGGCAACGGCAACCGCGGAGATGACCTCCGTCGGAGCCTCCTGCTCCACGGAATCCTCCAGATCCATCAGGATGCTGTTGATGGGCAACAATCCCGTGTCCTGATCAGGAATCACGAAAGCCAGTTCCATGGCCATCTGTGCGTGGGACTCGACGACCTGAGAAAACGTGGGGGGGGTTATGGAAGAAGGCATTGAAAAATCAGTAGCGGGAAAGAATAAGCAAAATTTGTGCCTACACAGCAGGTATCTATTGTTACAAAATCGTCACAATCTAGCGGGCTTCAAAATGGGGATACGATTTTCCGAAAAGAAAAATCCATCTCACAATGAGGAAAGGATGAAGTCAAAATGATGAAGGATAAAAAATTAAGCCACAACAGCGAATGCTGGGAAGTATGATGGTGCCGTTGAAAAAGCCCGCAAGGAGAGTTCTCCCGCAGTGGCGCAGAGGCGCGGAGGTATTTCTAGTAATGAATGATCAAAAAAAACCGCCTCCCTTTTCAGGAAGACGGGTCTTCTTGAAAGTGCTGTAAGCGATTAAGCAGCGAGGGCTTCTTGGGCGGAAGCTTCGTTCCTACGCTTCACGATCACGAATCCTGCAACGCCAGCAGCAAGGAGCAGGGAAGCTGCCACTTGGGAAGGCTCGGGGACTGCAGCGGTGGATCCTCCGATAGTGATTGAAGCTCCAGCCGTTGTATTAAAGGCCGCATCGTTTATAGTCATAATTCCACCAAGATCTGTAAAACTTGCCCAGCCGTAGTAGAATTCTTTATTTTTACCGACAGCTTCTAATCCAACATATTGTTGATTGGGAGAGCTAGAGGGGTAGTCATATGAAAAAGCACCAAGGAAAGTACTTGTACTACTTATGGTGGTACCCGCAGCAAGAAGTGAAGTCATACTCATAAAGTTTGCATTACCACTCACAACTTTTTCAGGCTGATTGACGACCATAGCGGGTATGCCGGGCATGCCGGGCATGGTTAAACTGAATTTATTCCTAAATTCTATGCCATTGCCATTGTTATCAAGACCAAAAAAACCTGCAGCCTGAATACCTGCATCGGAAATATCATTTCCAGTGGATGGGACATACAATAGAGTTCCATGGGAACTTTGATTTAGTGATTGATAGATTATTTCAGCATTCGCAGATCCTGCGAATGAGGTGAGTCCTGCAGCAAGGGCAAGAGCGAGGATGGTTTTCTTCATGGGATTGTTTTTTTTTGGATGAGTCTGATGGAGTTGGTGTGTTTTCGCTTTGAGAAGAAAGTGTTCTTCCGGTGATTTGTTTTTTCCAAAAAATCTCACCCTTCCATAAAAAATCGACGAAATGGGAAAATCGTGGGTGAAATGGGATTCGAAGTGGGGGTCAAGGCTTTTACCTCAGGCTAATGATCGCTAATTTTACTACGACTCCCCCATACCACATGATTCCCAGGAGCCCATCCCCGAAGTCGGAATTACCCAAGCTATTCCCATCGCTTTCTTTCTGGCATCTGCAGATCCTCGGCTGGGGTGCCTTTTTCATCGTACCCTTCTTTTTCTGGGCCTCCCATCGGGCGGATGCACCGCTGATGTGGTTGCTGATGACGCGGCCAATCAATGGATTCCTGATCACCACGGCTGTCAGCCCGGTGTGTCACCGCCTCTATCAACGCCGGGTGAAACTGTTCCCGCTTGTCGCGATGATGGTCTCCTTCTCGCTTGTCGTCTCCTTTTTGGAACTACTCGTCATGATCCCGCTTGGGCAGGCACTCGGCATCTACCCCTCAACACAGAGTCTGACAGCGATCTTTCCGATCCTGCTGACCGTAAGGTTCTGGTCACTCCTGCTCTGGTTCATTCTCTATTTCGGACTCAAATCGCAGCAGGAAACAGCACGACTCAAGCTCGAGTTCCAGCAATCCGAAATCAATCTACTCCGCTCGAATGTCGACCCTCATTTCCTATTCAATGCCCTCTCCACCATCATGGCGATCCGCAAGGATGAGGAAAAAGTGGCCCTGGTGACGCAGGAACTTGCGGACTATCTGCGTTTCTCCCTCTCTCAGTATCGGGAGAACAAAAATTCCTTCCTCCACCCGCTTCAGAAGGAACTGGATGCCTTAAAAAACTATCTCGAAGTGGAGCAGGTGCGGTTCGGGGAGTCTCTGGAGTGGCATTATGACATCGGGGAGGGTGCGGGGGATTTCCCGGTTCCCTCCGCGCTCGTTCAACCCTTGCTCGAAAACGCAATCAAGTATGGGCAAAGGACAAGTCCCAAACCGCTCATCATCAGGATCACGGCTCGGATTAAAAAAAAGACTCTCTCCCTCTGTGTGGAAAACACGGGATTCTGGGAAACTCGCCAAGAGCCCGATGATTCGCTGAGATCGGGGATTACCAACCTCGAGAGACGTCTTGAACTTCTCTACCGCGGATTAGCAAAGCTCTCCTACGAAACGTCGCATGGGGTCGTGCGAGCCCAAATGCTCATCCCGTTTCAGAATGAGTGATATGAAATCTCCCGATTCATCATCCCGAGGGAGAGTCCCTTCTCCGATCAAGGCGATCCTGGTCGATGACGAGGAACATCTAAGACATCATCTCAGGGAGCAACTCGGGGACTTTCCAGAGATCTCCATCGTCGGGGAGGCACACGACGTTCAGTCCGCTCTCTCCTTGGTCCTAAGCATGAGGGTGGAGCTGATTTTTCTCGATATCAGGATGCCTCCCGATAATGGATTCGATCTCCTGCCGCTTCTCGCAACGGCGGATCCGATGCCTGAGATCATCTTTGTGACGGCCTATGACAAGTATGCTATCGAGGCGTTCGAGAACAATGCCCTCGGCTACCTCACCAAGCCGGTGCATCCCGAGCGTCTCGCCAAGACGATCGAGCGACTCAAGAAGACACTGATGGCAGGCAGCAGTCATGATCTCGATCAGAATAAGAATGCTGTAGGGAACGCACCCCTCACCGATCTAACGGAGCAGAGCCTGCTGCCTTTGCGGGATGGTTACATGTTATTCATGACACGCGTGTATGAGATCTGTGCCATCAAGTCGGAGGGGGACTACACCCGTCTTTCTATCGAGGGTAAAGAGGCGATCATGGTGAGAATCACGATCAACAGCTGGGAAGAGAGGCTCCCAAAATCGATCTTTCGACGAATCAGTCGCGGTTTGATTCTCAATAAAAAGAAGGTTTTGAAAATCGTGACGCTGGACCGGAACAATTCACTGGCACACCTCACTGGCATCCGCACCCCCCTGCCGATCAGTCGCCTCGAAATGAAGCGACTGAGGGAAACGATGTCGCAGCTTTAGCTCCTGTGAAAGCTATAAAATAACTCAACGAGTGACGACACGTCGTGCTCTAAAACTGATCTTTGTGATCTGTCTCATGTTAATAGGACAGTTCACCATACTCCCCTTACAGGCTATTACTCCTACTCAACTGCTTGCAGCTGCTCAAGCCCAAGGCGCTCTCCTCAAGGCAGCGCAACTTAAAGCAGCGAAGGAGAGAGCCGCTCTGCTCCAAGCGCTGGCTACCTCCGATTTACTTTTCCAATCAGCGATGAATCGCGCCTCGCTGCTGCAGGTTCGCCAACTCGGCTATCTGCTCTACAACCATTTTGAGCTTAAAAGGACTGAGCGCGAATTGAATTCAGGCGGTTCCAACCGTGAAGACCGATGGGAACTCTGGACGAAGGAGAGTGGCAGCTTGATCACGCCAAATAAAAAAACCATCCCCTTAATCAGAGGATGGGTCTTCTTGAAAGAGCTATGAGCGCTTAAGCAGCGAGAGCTTCCGGGCGGCAAGTGCCGTCAACCAAGTCCGTGGGAACGGACGCGGATGGGGCTGCAGACTGAGTTCTCCCGCAGCCGTAACAAATCAGCGACTGGCGGG
>Ga0208616_1000024_pt1 | contig 72918 bp, 73 predicted proteins | sample CryBogCBE16Oct07_FD_184575 | JGI IMG/M metagenome (GOLD analysis project Ga0208616, IMG submission 184575) | Freshwater microbial communities from Crystal Bog, Wisconsin, USA - CBE16Oct07 (SPAdes) (version 2) | ecosystem: Environmental > Aquatic > Freshwater > Lake | place: Crystal Bog... | reverse complement strand
ACCACTCTTTGATTCTAAATCCATATGTCCAAAACAATTCTTTACAATTTGCAACTAGTACCACTAATGGCCAAGATGCTTTGAGCGCTATCAACAATCTCCCTCAGTGGCTTGGTGTCAGTGGTGAAAATTTTGTTCATATTATTGCTACCGAAGCCAATAGTTACTCAAATTATCGTAATGATGTTGGTCGGGACCTATGGAATCAGGCACAAGATATTTCATCAAATATGAATGGGATTGCTTCTGCATATGGAACAAATTTCAACATTACATGGATCAACAAGTTTTTAGATATTTCAAATGCGGATACCAAATGGCGAAGTAACTACTTAATGAATCAAGTTGGTTACAAATTAGGAACTCGTATTTCAGAAATGCTCGTCGCATTAAAAGGTCCAGCGATTTTTACTCAATTAGATAACCTGATGGCACAAGGAAAGTCTTATGATCAAGCATTTCAATCAATCTTTGGTACGAGTTGGGAATCCGCACAACCAACAATTTCCAAGATCTTATGGGATGAGTACTCGCATAATTAAGTACTTACTTCAGCACAGGCACTTGTTATATTTTCAAGTTCCATTTCCAATAATTAAGAATCTACCTATAAGCTGGAAAACAATAATATAAGTCATAACTTTAAGTTATTTTTTGCTAACAATTTGCTAACACCCTCGTAAAACCAAGGGGCATTTGGGGATACTTCCACAGACTTAAAAGTATTAACTGAGCCTAAATTGATACAGCCAGAGACCACCAGAATCAGTAAGAAACTAGTGGTCTCAGACTACGGATCAGAAGGTTAGGGGTTCGAATCCCTTCAAGCGCACAAACTCTGGGATCAACATGCTTACTTGTCTAATCTCGTTATGCTTTCCAAGTGAAAAAAAGAACTCACCTCATGACTCTAGTTTTTGCGCTGGCCGTAAGTTTTAGCTTTGTTTCTCCAAGCGCCCAAGGGAAAACAAGTGTTTGTAGCGTGAAGCAAAAATCACTGATTCAAAGTCATATCACGGGTCAGATTAATGCCCTGGCAAAATCTGATTGGAAGAGTGCCTACAGTTACTCGGCTCTTTCATTTCAAAAAGCAGTTCCACTTGAAGTATTTAAAGAAACTATTAAAAGTCAATATGTTTTTTTAGTCTTTAATGATGGCTTTGGTTTTGGATCATGCAAAGTGACAAAAAGTGGCTTTAATCAGGTGGCAACGGTTGATTATCATGGAGTTAAGCACATACTTTCATACGATTTGACTTTTGTTGACAAGCGTCTTGGCGTTGTTGCCGCTAATGAAGTAAAAGCTACCGTTGGGCTTACGGCCTAAATTAAATTACTTCAATTGGATTGAAACTATCTTTCCTGTTCGACTTGATTCATGTGCCGCGTCAGCCAATATTAATGCTGCACGGCCATCGTCATATGTTGAATTATAGACACCACCATCATTAATTCCTTTAATGAAAAGCTCAAGCTCTCTGCGATAAGAAGTTGCGTATCGGTCTAAGAAAAGTTCTAAAGCAGGTTCTTGGCTTGAAGTAAAGCCTTTTGTTGAGTACTTCACTGTTGTAGGTGTTAGGTTCGAAGTTTGCAACATTCCTTTGTCACCAAATACTTCAATTCTTTGATCATATCCAAAAGCACTATGACGACTGTTAATTATCGTCACTATTTCGCCACTTGAACCCTTCATAGTTACCGAGATATTATCAAAATCATTTTCTTCTTTTATGTAGTCGCAAAAAGAATTGGTTCCTGTTGCTGACACCTCAACAATATCTGGGACAAAATTACGAGCCATGTCAAAATCATGAATAGTCATGTCACGAAATATTCCTCCAGAGACTGCGATATAGGCTTGTGGGGCTGGACCTGGGTCTCGACTAATAATTAAAACTTGCTCCACTTTCCCAACGTCACCCTTATTAACTCGTTCTTTAACAGCATAAAACTCTGGGTCAAGGCGCCTGTTGAAACCGATAGCCACTCTCGTCTTTGCCTTGTTAATTTTCTCTCGAAGCCGATCAACATTTTTTATTTCTAGATCTATCGGCTTTTCACAGAGTACGTGCAATCCTGCATCAATCGCAGCCTCCATAAGTGGCAGGTGTGTTGGAGTTGGAGATCCAATAATTATGGCGTCAATCTCTCCTGAATTAATCACTTTCAGTGGATCGATTGAAAATTTACATCCAAATTGTGTCGCGACTCTTTCTGCCGAGGCTTGAATTGGGTCAACAACGTATTCAAGTGTGGCCCCGCTTGTATCAGTGACACTTCCTGAGTGAACCAAGCCGATTCTTCCTGCTCCAATTACTGCGAACTTCAATGCCGATGACATAAACAAAGCATAGGGGATATACCAAATTGTGGTCTCAAAAATGTCAGTAAGATTTCCATATGAGCACCCCATACAAACTGGCAGTTTCTTCTGAGATGGTGTTTTTGGACTTACCTCATATCGAGCGCGTTCGAAGGATTCACGAATTGGGATTCGCAGTTGGGATTTGGGATTGGACTAAGAAGAGCGCTGTAGAGTTACGTGAAACAGGAGCACACTTTACGTCAATGACGGGTTATGTTACTGGGAGTTTGACAGACGAAGCTGGAGGAGAAGAGTTACTTCGCACAGCAGAGCTTTCAATTGAATTTGCTCGTAAGTTAGGCAACCCTTTATTGAATTTACACGGAACTGGTCTCAATGATCGAGGTTTACCCATACAACCAGTACATACGGTTACAAGCCAAATGTGGAATCAAGCAGAAAAAACCCTTTCTCAGATTGCTAAATTAGGAGAGCGAGAAGGAGTAATTTTTGTTCTAGAGAATCTTAATCTTGAAGTTGATCACCCTGGAGTTCCCTTCGCAAGCGCTAAAGATGTGATCACGCTGGTGCGACAAGTAAACAGCCCACATCTAAAAGTCATGCTGGATCTTTATCACGCTCAAATTGGAGAAGGAAATCTGATCAGTCTGGTAAGAGGCTCTATAGATGTCATCGGCGAGATACAAGTTGCTGATGTACCCGGAAGGTGTGAACCGGGCACTGGTGAAATATTTTTTCCTGCGATTGCCAAAGTTTTAACTGAAATTGGTTACTCAGGAACAGTAGGACTCGAGTCGTGGGCCAAAGAGAGTTCGGAACTCGCGTTAGAGCGTTTCAGAGCCGCTTTCAGCCCGGTGGCTTAAACATGAGCAAAATTTTAATATGTCTTGATTCATTTAAACAAAGTATTTCAAGTACGGATGCTGGAACTTCAATTATGTCTGGTTGGCAAATAGTTAGGCCACTAGATGAGATAGTAGTCGTACCATTTTCCGATGGTGGTGAAGGAACTTTAGAAGCTATCCAAAGCCAAGTCGTAAATGTTGACGTTATTCCCAAGAGGATTCGTGACGTGAATGGGGGCACAAGAGATTCATTTTGGCTCTTACTCCCTGATGGAACGGCAATTGTAGAATTAGCTGAAGCCTGCGGCATTTCAAAATATAGAAATTTATCTCCGACAACTGCAACAACTTTTCCTCTTGGAGAGTTAATTTTTGATGCACTAAACCACCCAAAAATTACCAAATTAATTGTGACGCTAGGTGGATCAGCAAGTACGGATGGTGGGACAGGACTTCTCCAGGCGCTTGGATATATCTTTAAAGATCAAAATAATTTAGTGATATCGGATGATGTGAGAGGCTTCAAAAATTTAGCAAAAATTGAGACCCCAATAGGTGTAAAAATGCCAAAGAATGGAGTTGAGGTTTGGGTAGATGTATTTATAGAAATGTTGGGTGAAAACGGGACAGCGCAAATTTTTGCAAAACAAAAAGGTGCTTCCGATTGGCAAATCGCTGAATTATACGAAGCGCTCACAAAATTTCATCAAATTGCTCAAGGAGAGGATTTTCCTGGCGCGGGTGCTGCTGGTGGGACGGCTTATTCTTTGGGCAACTATTTGAAGGCAAAAATTCGTTCAGGATCTGAAGCGATGGCTGAATTGGTTAAACTCACAGAAAAAGTCGAGTTGAGTGATCTCGTTATTACAGGAGAGGGAAAATTTGATACCGAGTCTTCAAATGGAAAAGCAACCGGGTTCATACTAAATCTCGGCCGAGAATTACGTAAGCCAGTCGCCATGGTTTGCGGCTCGCGGGCGACAGATTTGCCAAAGGAAGTAAGTTTGTCATTTTTTCTCATTGATGTAGCTAGTGATCTACAGGACTCAATCTTAAATAGTAGAAAGTACTTAATTCAAGCAGGCAGCGAGCTTGCTTCAACTTGGGAATAAGCTTTCCTTATTAGTACCTGGCCTTCATATATTTAAGCGCATGTGAAGCCAGATCATCTGAATCACTCCACAAATTGCGCCAAATGCATAGTGCATTAGAAAGTGCAGGATCCACTACTACTGAGGAGAATGACTCAAAAGTAATTGGGCCTGAGTAATTGATTTTCTTTAACGCGCCAAAGAAAGTATCAAAATCAACATTGCCTGTGCCTAGATAGCCACGGTGACTTTCTCCGACATGTACATATCCGAGTCTGTCTCCTGCTTCTAGAACAGCAGCAGCCATTCCATCTTCCTCAATATTCATGTGATAGGTATCAAGATGTAGATAGGCATTTGGTCGATTGACTGCCTCTAAGAACTTTAATCCCTCTTTACCCGTGTTCATAATGTTTGTTTCATATCGATTTACAACTTCAAAATTGATGTTGATTCCCTTATCTGCCGCATAGTCTGCGAGTCTTTGCATCGCCTTCACAGAGTTTGATCGATTTTCCTCAGATGCTGGTCCCGGATATTTCTGGAGGCTGCAATAAATGACACCGCAGAGTTCTGTGGACCCGATTGAATGAAGCTTGTCGACAACCTGGCGAAGTAGTTCGTCACCCTTTTTCACAATAGAAGGGTTTGTACTTGTGACATCATTTTCAGAAGAGAGGCCAAGTGACGCAGTTGCTTTCAAATTAAATTCAGCCAGCAAGTCATTTGTCATTGCTGTATCAATTTTCCAAGGCTCGATCATGAGCATTTCTATATAGTCATAGCCGGCTTTATGCGCGCTCGATGCAGACTTGCGTGCGTTCTCGGGAGACCAATCTCCTGTCCAGACTAATGAATGTCCGCCAAATTCCAGTGGCTTATTTGCTGGCATCTTTTGCTCCAATGTTTAAAGAGTCGGGAGGTCTGGGTAAAAGAATAGACCTATTGCCTTCATGTGGAAATACCTATAGTGTCTCAATGTTGATATTTACACTCTAGATTTCTAGGAAGAGGTAACTGACAATGAAAGCCGTTCTTTTAAATGCGGTCAATGAATTAGTAGTTACCGAAATTCCTACACCAACACCTGGTCCTGGTGAACTGGTTATCAAAATGCTTGCGTGTGGAATTTGTGGAACTGACCGACATATCTTGGTTGGCGAGCATCCAGCGAAGATGCCACTTGTGCTCGGGCATGAATTTGGCGGAACAGTTACCGCAGTTGGTGAAGGTGTTGATTTTAAAATTGGTGATTTAGTTTCAGTTGACCCAAATATTATTTGTGGTACCTGTGATCACTGCAAGGCAGAAAGGTCAGCACACTGTCGCAATCTCATGGCATTAGGTGTAACCATTAATGGTGGTTTTGCGGAGTATGTAGTACTTCCAAAAAGTCAGGCATATTTAGTGCCGAAGACAACCAATCCACTCCATCTTGGTCTTGTTGAGCCTTTGGCATGCTGCATTAGAGGAATGGACCTTGCTGAGCTTAAAGGTGGTGAACGAGTCGCAGTTTTGGGCGGAGGATCAATGGGAATGCTGATCGTCCAATTATGCAAACTCGCTGGCGCATCTGAAATAGTTCTTGTGACAAGACAAAAGGAACGCAGAGAAGTTGCCGGAAAAATTGGGGCGACTCGTACGATCGATCCCGTAGCCCAAGATGTGACAAAAGAACTCGTTGACATGGATGTGACGTTCGAAGCGGCAGGTGTTCTTGAAACCTTTAATCAAGCAGTTGCTATCACCCGCTCAGGCGGAACAGTTCTGGTGCTTGGAGTTGCTCCTTCTCACGAAAGAGCAGCGCTTAGTGTCTATGACGTTGTGATTAGGGGACTTCGAATTATTGGCTCTTACATCAATCCATATACACAAGGACGCGCCGTTGAACTCATTGCTAGTGGGAAATTACAGCTAGATCCGCTAATTTCAAAAACCATCTCTTTGGACCAGTTGCCTGAATTCTTAAGCAATCAGCCAGGCCAAGGCGACATCAAGTATTTAGTCACAGGGGAGTAATGACATGACTGATGACAAAGTAATTCAAAGCAAAAATATATTGGAACGCTTCTCCCTTAAAGGAAAAGTTGCATTAGTGACTGGTGGCGGGCAAGGGATTGGTCGTGGATTTGCCCATGCACTTGCTGATGCTGGCGCAGATGTGGCCGTAGTTGATCTGAACATTGATACTGCTGAGGGTGTAGTTAAGGAAATCAAGGCCCGTAATCCAAAGGTTAATGCGATTGCGTTAAAAATAGATGTGACGATTGAAAGCCAAGTTAAATCTATGGTTGAACTTGTCGTTGAAAAACTTGGTGATCTGACGATCGCATGTAATAACGCAGGTACAAGTCAGTGGGTAGATTCGGAGGCAATGGAGTATGCAGACTTTCAAAAACTTATGAAAATTAATCTGGATTCAGTTTTTTTATGCTCTCAAGCCGAGGCAAATTACATGCTTGGTAGGGGTTACGGAAAAATTATCAATACTGCTTCAATGTCAGCACACATAACCAATTACCCACAAAATCAGTCGGCGTATAACATTTCAAAAGGCGGAGTCCTTTCTCTCACTCGAAACCTCGCAACTGAGTGGGCTGATCGTGGTGTGCGAGTAAACAGTATTTCGCCTGGATACACCCGCACAGCACTTGTTGAAGATTTACTCCAGACGGAAGTTGGACAAAAGGTTTGGCCCGTATGGAAATCTAGAATTCCCCAAGGCAAGATGGCTGAAGTGATGGATCTGCAAGGCGCCGTAGTCTTCCTTGCCTCTTCGGTCTCTGACTATATGACTGGCGCTGATTTGCTTGTAGATGGCGGATATATAGCTTGGTGATTTAGGAGAACCACATTCCACCATCGACAACGATGGATTGGCCTGTAATGTAATTCGAATCAACAGATGCTAGAAAAGAAACAACACCAGCAACATCATCAGGTAAGCCGTGCCTTCCAAGGGGTATTACGTCTAGCATCTCGTTAAAGGTAGAGCCCTTCGCTTGTCCTCTACGCTCACTCATATTTTCATCAATTGCATCCCACATTTGCGTATTAATGACGCCAGGGCTGTAAACATTTACAGTAATCCCGTACTCGGCAAGCTCTTGAGAAATTGATTGACTCATTCCGCGTACAGCAAATTTTGATGCGGCATACGCGCTCTGCCATTTTCCACCCCGATGTGATGAAACAGATGCTGCCGCAATCAAACGCCCCCCTCGTCCTTGCGTGATCATCTCTTTTGCGGCTGCTTGGTAGCAGAAGTAGACGCCTTTGAGATTAATATCCAAAGTTCGGGTTAGTTGTTCTGAAGTGGTCTCAACGAGCGGAGCCGTTACTGCAATTCCAGCGTTGGCGACCATGACATCGATGCCACCTAGTGCCTTTACATGCTCGGCAACAGCTCGCTCGACATCTTCTTGGCTGGAAACATCCATCAATATTGCGCAGCTTTTTACTCCAAGGTTTGAAATCGCTTTCGAGGTTTCCTCAAGTTCATTCTTTGCATTTGGCAGATCAGTCACGGAGACATCAAGGCCATCTTCGGCAAGGCGCATCGCAATTGCTCGACCAATGCCTCGAGAAGCCCCAGTTACCATTGCTGATCTGTGTTGTCCCGTTTTTACTTGTGGCATGTAAGGCTCCTATAAATGAAATGCTTCAACAAGAATTATGCCTCCAATTACTCTTCCAAACAATGATAGATGGAGTTAAACTTCCACAATGAGCGCAAAAAACAAAGTATTCCTTCACGTCGTAATCCACATCAAGCCAGGAAAAATGGATGGATTCCTTAAACGAATCAAGTCTCACATGGAGTTGATGCGTGCAGAAGATGGTTGTGAATTACTGACTTTGCTTGAAGACACGCAACATGAAAACACAATCTGTGTGTGGGAAGTCTGGCGCGATCGTCCTGCTTGGGATGCTCACATGGTTATTGAGCACAGCAAGGTATGGCAAAAAGATGCACCGGAATATGTTGCTAGTGAAGAAATTTCAATTTTGGGCGAAATTTAATGCCGCTAGATCCACAAGCAGAAGCCTTTCTCGCTAGAGAAGCTGCACTAAACCTCCCTGATATTTCAGAGATAGGTACTGCTGCGAGATATGGAGGCCACGCTGAAGTTGATGTTGCTGGACCAGTAGGAGATGGAGCAACTATTGCTCATCGCTTTATTACAACACCTACTGCTGATCTTCCTGTTCGGATATACACCCCTAAAAAACCTGGCCCGTATCGGGGATTTGTTTACTTCCACGGCGGCGGATGGGTGCTTAACCACATTGATCGCTATGAAGCACAGCTGGTAGAGATTGCAGAGAAAACTGATTCCGTGGTCCTTTCAATTAATTATCAAAAATCACCAGAACATAAATTTCCGATACCTCATGATGACTGCTACGCCGCGCTAAAGTGGATGATAGAAAACGCAGCAGAATTAAATATTGATAAAAATAAAATTGGTGTTGGAGGCGACAGCGCAGGTGGAAATTTAGCAGCCGGTATTTCACTTCGAGCGCGTGATGAAAAAGTTCAACTTGCCTATCAATTACTCATATACCCAGCAACGAAATTAGATTTTGATACAGACTCCTACCTAAATAATGCTGATGGGTATGGTCTTCGCCGCAAAGGAATGATGTGGTTCTGGGATCAATACTTAAATGCTGGGGATAAAAATAGTCCTTATGCTGTGCCCGACATCGCCCCCGACCATAAAGGTTTGGCACCAGCAATTATCCCAACGGCTGAGTACGACGTTTTACGAGATGATGGAATTTCCTATGCTGCGCGCCTAGAGGCAGCGGGAAATAAAGTTATTTATAAAGATTTTGAAGGCCAAATTCACGGATTTTTTAATCAGGGTAAATATGTGGAAGCTGCATACCTATTGCGCTCATGGATCATTGAGCAAATTAATTCTTTACTCGCCTAATCTCCAACGATCATAGGAATTGCTTTGGTTTGCTCTAGTAATTCAGAATACGTAGTTGGAAAAACAGCATGTGCATGCCCTGCGGCAGCCCAGACGACATCAAAAGCATCCAGAGCCTTATCAATGACAATGACCGGTTGATTAATCCCAGCATCTGGTGCCCAACCAATAGGCGATACTCCACCGATACTTATTCCTGATGCTGCCTTAACAAAATCAGCGTCCGCTCGATGTAATTTTTCAAGACCTAAATTCTTTGCAACGAGTTCAGTATTGACTCGATGCGCCCCAGAAGTAATCACAAGTAAGGGGTCTCCACTGGGTAATTTAAAGACGATAGAAGATGCAATTTGCCCCGGTTGTATTCCAAGAGCAGCCGCAGCTTCTGCCGCAGACCGAGCGCTATCAGAAAGTATCTTCACTTCACCGCTCATGCCCCTGCTCGTCATTTGCGCAATAATTCTTTGCACTGAGGAGTTCTTGAGTACATCTTCCATCTACCAACCCCGATGTCGTTAGTTGTCCGGCACTATTAAGTAGGCACATCCTATTGACCCAAAAAAGTTAGATTGTTAGACCTCCAGGGACCTATAGGAATCAACCATATTTGCCTCTCTCCTTAGGGTCATTTTCACCCCTTTTGAGAGGTGTTTAGCCGTGTGTTAGGGCCCGAAAATGGGGCGCGTACCTATAACGTTTAGCCATTCCCTCGGTCTGTGAGCCGTCATTTCATACGGGGTCGCAAACACCCCCGATAACAAAATTAGGAAGGCTAATTCATGCTCGATTCGTTCTTTAAAATCAGCGAGCGTGGTTCAACGGTAGCTAGAGAAGTTCGTGGTGGTTTCGTCACATTCTTCACAATGGCATACATCGTTGCGCTCAATCCGCTCATCATCGGCCTAGCAAAAGATGGCGATGGAAAGTTCTTAGGTGGAAGTGGAGATCATCCAAACCTAGCCATGGTCGCAGCTATGACGGCTCTCATGGCCGGCATCTTGACCATTTTGATGGGCACAGTGGCTAACTTCCCACTTGCTTTGGCAACCGGCCTTGGACTCAATACCTTCGTTGCTGTTGGTATCGCTTCAAAGATGACATGGGCCGATGCAATGGGTCTTGTCATTATTGAGGGAATCATCATTGTGATTCTCGTCGTCACTGGTGTTCGGGCTGCGATGTTCCGTGCTGTGCCAGCTCAACTCAAGATTGCGATCGCAGTGGGAATTGGCTTATTCATTACACTCATTGGTTTGGTAGATTCAGGATTCGTACGCCGTACCGGAGCAGGACCAGTTCCTGTTCAACTTGGCGATAACGGAAGCCTTGTCGGATGGCCAATCGTTGTATTCGCATTTGGTCTCTTCTTGATGATCGCTCTTGTCGTAAGAAAAGTTAAGGGCGCGCTCCTCATCGGAATCATTACAACAACAGTTCTTGCTGTAATTGTTGAAAAGGCTTTCAAAATTGGTCCTAACTTTGACGGAAAGAATGTCAATCCAAAGGGTTGGGGACTCAACGTTCCAGCAGTACCTTCAAAGGTATTTGCAAAGCCTGACTTCAGTCTCTTCGGACATATTGATCTCACAGGTGCGTTTAACCGCGTAACTGTAGTTTCAGCAATCCTTCTTATCTTCTCATTGCTACTTTCAGACTTCTTCGACAACGTGGGAACTGTTACAGCAATCGCAACAGAAGGTGGTTTGATTGACAGCCAAGGAAATATTCCAAATATCGATCGAATCTTGTTGATTGATGGAATTGCAGCTATCGGCGGCGGAGTTGGAAATATTTCATCTAACACCAGCTATATCGAATCTGCTTCTGGTGTGGGTGAAGGTGCTCGTACCGGTCTTGCCTCTGTTGTTACAGGAATTTTATTCTTGCTCACAACATTCTTGGCACCGCTTGTCGCCGTTATTCCTTACGAAGCTGCAACCCCAGCCTTGATCATCGTCGGATTCTTGATGATGTCTCAAATTAAGAATATTGATTGGCAAGATTATGGAATTGCAATTCCTGCATTCCTTACAATCATTTTGATGCCTTTCACATATAGCATCTCAGTAGGTATTGGTGCTGGTTTCGTTTCACACGTACTAGTACGAGTAGTCCAAGGCCGCGCAAAGGAAGTGCATGCACTTCTTTATGTTGCCTCTGGTCTATTCCTTATCTACTTCTTGCAATCTCCAATTAACATTTGGACTGCAAAGTAATTAATACATCACTAAACAACGATCAGGCTCCGAAGGATTTTCTTCGGGGCCTGATTCGTGATGTACCAGACTTTCCAACCCCAGGTATTTTATTTAAAGATATAACTCCGCTTTTGCGTGATGCAGAAGCATTTAGCCTTGCAGTATCAGAGTTTTCTCAAGTAAGCAATAAGTTTGATCTTGTAGCAGGAGTTGAAGCACGGGGATTTATTTTTGCCGCAGCGGTTGCCAAGATAACTGGTAAAGGTTTTATTCCTATCCGTAAGAGCGGAAAGCTTCCAGCAATAAGCTTCTCCGAAAGTTATGCACTGGAATATGGCGAGAGTGTCTTACAAATCCACCAAGATGCGGTAAAAAGTGGTGAAAGAGTTATGTTGATCGATGATGTCCTTGCCACAGGAGGAACACTCGGCGCTGCAACAAAGCTCATTGCGCGAAGCGGCGGTATTGTGGATTCAGTAGCAGTTTTAATGGAGATTGAGGGTCTGGGCGGTCAGAAGAGATTTAGTGAATCAAATCCTGGCTTAGAAATTTCAATTTTACTTAATTAATTACCAAGAAGTATGAAGAGGACGTCCCTCTGCATAACCAGATGCAGATTGAATACCAACTACCGCTTTTTCAGCGAATTCATTGATTGATGCAGCTCCTGCATAGGTAAATGAAGAGCGAACCCCAGCAATAATCTGATCAAGAAGATCCTCAACACCCGGGCGGGCAGGATCGATATACATACGAGATGATGAAATTCCTTCTTCAAAGAGTGCTTTGCGCGCACGCTCAAAAGGACTTTCGGTCGATGTGCGAGCAGACACTGCTCTTGCTGATGCCATGCCAAATGATTCTTTATAAAGCTTTCCATCAGTATCGCGAATCAAATCTCCAGGAGATTCAAGGGTTCCAGCAAACCATGAGCCAATCATTACTTGCGATGCGCCAGCTGCAAGTGCCAAAGCAACATCGCGAGGATGGCGAACTCCACCATCTGCCCATACATGCTTACCTAGGGAACGCGCCATCTGCGCGCATTCATACACGGCTGAAAATTGTGGGCGACCAACACCAGTTTGCATACGTGTTGTGCACATTGCTCCGGGTCCAACACCAACTTTAACGATGTCAGCGCCAGCTTCAATGAGTTCTTTTGTTCCTGCTGCTGTCACGATATTGCCAGCAGCGATAATGATCTTTGAATCCAAGGCACGAACTGCCTTGATTGCCTCAATCATCTTTGTCTGGTGACCATGAGCGGTATCAATAACAAGCACATCTGCTCCAGCCGTGATGAGCGCCTTTGCCTTAGAAACGACATCTCCGTTAATTCCAATAGCCGCTGCAATGCGAAGTTTTCCACTTGAATCTACAGCAGGCTTGTAAAGGGTTGCGCGTAGTGCCCCAGCGCGAGTGAGTACACCGACTAAATTCCCAGATTTATCCAGTACCGCTGCAAACTTTCTGCGTCCCTTTTCTAATTGATCAAAAGCATCTCGAGGTTCAACAGAATCGGGCAAAGTGATGAAGTCTGTCTGCATGATCGCGCCGAGCTGAGTAAAGCGATCAACTCGCTCAAGATCTCCCTGAGTAACAAGTCCAATGGGCTTTGATTTCTCAATAACGAGAAGTACGCCGTGAGCGCGCTTATGAATAAGCTCCAGCGCTTCTGCAGCAGTCTCATGTGCTTCAAGCGTGACAGGTGTTTCAAAGAATGTGTGGCGGGCTTTTACCCAAGAAATAACGTTTGCAACGATGTCCTGGGGAATATCTTGGGGGATAACAACTAGCCCACCGCGGCGGGCCACTGTTTCAGCCATTCTGCGTCCTGCAATAGCGGTCATATTGGCAACGACAATAGGAATTGTTGTTCCAGTTCCATCTTGTGTTGTGAGGTCTACATCCATACGACTTGCTACTTGGGTGTAGCTGGGAACCATGAATACATCGTCGTAAGTCAGATCATGGGTCGGGTTGCTTAAGAAACGCACGTTGCCTAACTATACACCCAGCAGTATCGTTCCTTTATGTTCGGTTTAAGCGTGGAGAAGGTGCTATTTCTAGCAATTCTTGGCGCATTCTTAGCCGGTCCCGAGAGATTGCCCAAGCTTGCAGTTGATGCTGCGCGCTTTCTTCAAAGAATGCGTGGACTTAGTAGTCGCGCCTTATCTGAATTTAAAGAGCAACTTGGTCCAGAATTTGAAAACCTTGACGTCACTGATTTAAATCCACGCAGATTTATTGCAAAAAACCTTGATGAGATTGCAGGAAATGTTCAAAGAGCGGTTGAACCTGCCCCAACCGACTTTGCCCTGAAAATCAAGCAAGCGCAGATAGATCCTGACATTCTCTAAGGTTTCGGTGCGTGCCTTTTAATCTGCAGGCGGTCTATCGGAATAAGAATTCCAATAATTACTAGTCCAAAAACTATGATGACCGCAACAGTAATGAGCCATTTCGCCCAACCCAGACTTGCTTCATCTAAGAATGCGTATGGCCATTGCTTGATAGCGGTGCTTCGGGCAAGTGTGTAGAGAAGATAAATAATAGGGATAATATAAAACTGAGGGATCTTGCGTGCATCAAATAGCGCACGAGGCCCACACTTAAACCAAACTATAAGTGCCAAAACAGGAACGATGCCGTGCAAGACAACGCTGGTTGCGATGTTCCAGCCCTTGGGAGGAGCTACCGGCGCGATGAGCGCGTTATATAAAATTCCAGTAATAGTGATCATGAGTACACTCGTTGGAATTAGTATCAACATAGGTTTGCGCTTGTCCAGAGGATCTTTCGCCAAGCGAAGTGCAACATATGCGACCAAGATATTGCTCCAGATCGTGAAATAGCTGAGGAAATCAATAATTCTTGGAAGCGCGCCCTTTACACCGAAGTGATTTTGAAAAAGAGTCGCATCGGTGATGGGAACAGGACCGATATTAAAGAGATTAAGGATCAATGATCCACCCAAGCCCAAGCACGCAAAAAAGGCTAAGGCTTTGTACCAGTTCTTCTTATCCTGAATTGTTAATGTCATATGAAAAGGGTACTAGCGAGGGGTGAAAAAAATAAGGACCCGGAGTATTCCCCGGGCCCCTGTTTAATAATCCTTATTCCTTCTTAGCTTTCTTCTCTTGCTTAGCCAAGCGCTTTTCCTTCAGCGACATCTTTGGCTCTTTTTTGGTATTTGCGTTGCTCTTCTGTTCCTTGTTAGCCATCTGTAAATCCCTTCTTATGACTGCGAACTATGAACTGCTGGGCTTTAGATTACATCACGAGGCAATAAAAAGACCCGACCAGATCGCTCCAGTCGGGCTTTTTCTAACCGTGTTTTCTTATTTAAACGAGGTTGTGAAGGCTGAAAGAATTCCGCCAATCATCACCCACGTGAACCATGAACCCGCAACACGTTGGCGCCACTCTTCAAGTACTGGGTCAAGCAAGTTCCCGCGCAAACCGCGAAGGAAAAGACCGAGTGTGATGAAAGCAGTGATGATGTAGTGGAACATGTTCGTGCCAGCGAAAATGATCCAGTTGGAAGCATATGCACCGTTATAGAACGGGCGTCCATTTGCATCTTGCGCGACGAATGGCATATTGCACACTTGGTGCCATTGATACCAAGCTCCAATAATAAGAAGTACAGTTGAAAGCGCCATTGCTGGAACTCGAAGACTGCGATTCTTCATTGAGACGCGGTGGGCAATAAAGACGATGATAAATGGAACGATTACCCACCAACTAGAAGCTGTTGAGAATGTCTTAACTCCCTTGGGAAGCCAGGCGTTATTGACGTTGAGGTTACGTAGGTAGAACCAAGAGAAGATGATGGCAAAGAGGTATGAACCATCTGCAACTATGAGTAGGCGAACACCTAAGCGCTCACGACGACCAACCTTTTCAGGTGAATCGTGATGAACGTGAAACTCTGTATGAGTAGCCATTTACTTAGCACTCCTTCCGTAATTGTAAGGATCACTTGTAACAACAGGTGGTTCATCGAAGTTCACTAGAGGAACTGGATAAGGAACAGTCCATTCAAGTGTCTTTGACCCCCATGGATTCATAGGTGCGATAACACCGCTGCGCCATGAGTGAATGATTGCCCAGAGTAGGACGATCATTCCAAGACCAACACTGTAAGCACCTATTGTGCTAATCAGGTTCGCATGTGCAAAGGCCTGTGCATAGTCAGCAACACGACGTGGTTGACCAGCTGCTCCTGCCATGAACATGCCAAGGAAGAGAACGTTGAATCCAATCTGGATAAGCCAGAATGAAATATAACTTCCACGGTCATTGAGCATTCGACCTGTCATCTTAGGGAACCAGAATGCAAGTGCACCGATTGCTCCAGTAAGCGCAGCGCCCATAAGCGTGTAATGGAAGTGAGCTGTCACAAACATTGATCCGTGGAGGTAGTTATCAGCAGGAACGTCTGAAAGATAAATTCCAGTAATTCCACCGATCAAAAAGTCCCAGATAAATGCGTAAACAGAAAGCATCGGCATCTTCATCCATGGCTTACCACGCCAGAGAGTTCCAACAAGAACAAGGAATAAAAGTCCGGTCGGAACAGAAATGAATTCGGTTGTAATCATGAAGGGACCGTTGAGATTTGGCATCCATCCTGACATATACATGTGGTGAGCCCATACCAAGACAGAGAGACCAGCGATGCCAGCAAAACCAGCAATAGCTGCTCCATATGAGAACAAAGGCTTACGTACAAATACAGGTGCGATCTCCATAAGAGCTGCAACACCTGGAATCAAGATGACGTACACCTCAGGGTGTCCCATGATCCAGAACAGGTTTGCATATAACCAGCCACTTCCACCAACGTTGGCATCATAGAAGCCGGTGCTGATGGTGCGATCTAAACCAGTTTGAATCATTGCAACCATAAAAGTCGGGAATGCTGGGATAGCAAGTGCAACAGAAATTGTTGCTCCTACTACGAAGATTGGAACCCGGTTCCACTTCATACCCTTAGCACGCATAGCAACAACAGTTGTTGTGATATTCATGCCAGCAACCGCAGTTGAAAGAGCAAAAATAATGATTGTTGCTAGGAAGGCATTCATGCCTGGTCCTGCTTGATCACTGAGTGGCGCGTACGCAGTCCAACCGGTTGGAATTCCGCCAAGGAACCATGCGCTACAGAGTACAGGGATCGCTGTGAAAAGAACCCACCATGAAAGTGCATTCAAACGAGGGAAAGCCATATCAGCTGCGCCAATCATGATTGGCATGATGTAGTTACCAAAAGGTCCAGTTGAAACAATGATCATCGCAATAATCATTGTGATTCCGTGGAGACCAACAAGTGAGTTGTAAATAATAGGAGCAATGAAATGTGACCCAGGTGTTGCAAGGTTGGTGCGAATCATCATCGCCATTGTTCCACCAACACCAAGCATTACCATTACGCCAACAAGATATTGGATACCAACAACTTTGTGGTCTGTGCAGTACTTGAAATAACGCTTGATACCTTGGCCATCACCAGCAAGATAGAGCTGCTCTTCGGCAGTCAGATCTTTACCAATGAGCCATCTAAATGGACCAATGAGGGCGCCGATACCAACAAGGAATCCAAAGCTCCATGCAAACATGGTGCAGAGGATTGTGACGTTTACGAAATGGGTATTTGTCATATCCATTCCATGATTCACGCGCCATGGGCTTCCGAAGTGGTGGCGGAGTAAGTAATAAGTAATAACAGCAAAGAGGATGCCAACAACTGTTCCCGTGCCCATATTAAGTCTAGTGATCAGGCTACGTTCTGGATTTGGAATTGGCCGAGCTGATGCTGGCTTATGAGAAAGAGTGGTCATTGTTGCGTTCCTCCAGTTGCCTTAGCTTGAGAGACCCAGTTGTTGAAATCTGCGACAGATTCAACGTGGCCTGCTGTTTCCATGTATGCATGATTAAGTCCGCATAATTCAGCACACTTCACGTCAAAGACGCCAAGTTTATCTGGTGTTGTGCGAGCTATCGTTGTGGATAGACGGTTTGCATCTACCTTCACCCCAAGTTGTACTGGCCAGAATGAGTGATTGACATCTGCAGAGATAACTCGGAATTCAACTGGTTGATTGATTGGCAAGTTCAATTCGTGAGATGTAATGCCTTGTGCTGGATAGTTAAAGGACCAGTTCCATTGTGAACCTGTCACATCAACAACAAGTGCGTTATTTGAACCAGCTAGCGCATCGCTTGACCATGTGTTCATCTCCGTGATACCCCACACGATTGCCACAATCGTAAAGAGCACTGAAACAGCTGACCAAATGACAACAACTGGACCATGGGTTTTAATGCCTGGGCCATCCTCTGGTGGAGGTGTATCACCACGGTGCATATTGATAAATGACTCCATGGCGATAGCTAGTACTACGCCTGCGATCGGAGCTGAAATAACGGTGAACCAAATCATGATGTCTTCATTACCTTGCATTTCCTTTGACATCACATTTGGCATCCAATGTGGGTAAACCCAGAGGCCTAGAACAACGAAAACCGCCGTAAAGAAAATTCCCAAAACAAATGTTTGGCTAACATCTTTACGCTTGAGAAAGGTTCCAACTCGTTGTCCGGGTGTTGGTAGCAGATCCTGATCGTCGTGGTGCGCCATTTAGAGGACCGTTACCTTTCCAGACATGTAACCCTGCGATCCCATGACTGCGCCAAATCCTTGGTAAGTAGTGTCACCACATGGATATTCACAGTTCCATACGTAGTTACCTTTACCACCTGTAATAAAGGAGAAAGTCACTACATGACCCTTTGGAAGTGGTGAACCAGCTTGGTCTTGTCCACCATCACCAGTCTTTGGCATTGGAATGTTTACGAAGAGTGGATCTTGGGTTTCAGTGGGAAGACCGTGAATTGTAAATGTGTGCTGCACACCATCAGGTGCTAACGATGCAACATCTTTACCGTCAACATTCATGGTTCCTCCAACAGTTCCAACAACATTTGCAAAGTAAGGAGAATTCAATTTTTCTCCGCCATCATAAACGTGCATTGTCACCGTGACATAGGCATGTGCGGGGAGCACGAAGTGTGTAAATGGACCATAAGACGGCCACGTTGGATGTCCACCATCACAGGTTGCACATGCTCCATGTGCCTTTGAATCAATGGGATCTGCATAGAGTCCGTCAGTGATGAATGCGTGTGGGTAACTCTTGCCATCAGGAGCAGTGATAGTGCCATTGATAGTTGCAGTCTCAGTTGGTGCGTTGAGGTATGAGTGAGCGTGAAGTTCAACGCCTACTCCTGCTACAACAGCAATTCCGAGAGCGATTGCAACAACGGCGCCTAACGCTGTCTTGGATTTCGAAGCGGTGGTACTAGCCACGGTAGTCCTCTCAAGTTCATTTTCGCGAATGCTTAGTACGACAGGGTACGCTCATATGTAGTGTTCGGGAACACGTTTGGGAAGTTTTATATAACTAGTTCTTAAAAGGTGGGGGGGTCCACGTGGGTCTAAATCCGCTCTGGGACGTTGCTTTTGCCGCCGCTCTTACATCGATTGGATCCTGGTACTTTGCTGAGAAGAGCGCTCGTGCTTCTGTTTCACCGATTCGCCAGCTCCTCTTTTATCTTGGGCTAGCGCTCGCTTTCATACTGCTCGCAGGCCCGGTTCCACATCTAGCAATCCGCCTCTTTTATGTACACATGATTCAACACATCGGTTTGATGATGCTGATCTCACCCCTCATTGTTTTAGGCTCACCCATCAAGGTGGCGTCACAATCTAAGTTCCCCTTCATCTATAAATTGGTCCACAGACTTGGTCACAACAGAGTCTTCATTCAACTCTTTCAGGCTCCCGTGGGGTTTGTGATCTTTCTTTCAGTATTGATACTTACTCACTTCTCACCACTGGCTAACGCCGGAATGACAAATCCAAACGTGCACTGCCTAGAACTTATAATTTTTCTTCTCGGTGGATTTATTTATTATTACCCAGTGATGGAGGGTAATCCTCATCCAATTTTTATCCCCTATGCCAATCGCGTTATTTCCCTATTTGCGATGATGCTGCCAGAGACAATGGTTGGGTTTTTTCTTTACTCGGGAAATAAGGTTTTACACTCATTGCCAAGTACGACATCGATGAGCATGGGCTTAACTGATCAACACAAGGGTGGCGCCATTATGTGGGCGATGGGTATGTTGATTGATACGATTTGGATCGTACTTGCAGCGCGTGACTGGTTCATTAATGAAAAATTTCTTTCAGATTCAGAGGGAGAATAAATTGAGTCAGATTCCGCCAGCGAATCAGGATCCCAAACGTAAATGGGTTTTATGGGGGCTGCCTCTTTGTGGTCTTATGGGGGTCTTTGAATTTAACCGCGCCCTTGGTGGTAACAATTTGAGTTGGGTTTACGTGATGGAGTGGCCATTTTTTGGGGTCTTTCTCTATTACATGTATTGGAAGCTCACACAACCACAGGAACCATACGATGATTCTGATGACCCGAAGCGGGAAATCGAGTAAACACATTTAAGTTGTGGCAAGCAAAGTAGACTCTTGTCATTATGTTTGGCTTACTTTCACTTACTCTTGAAATCCTCTTTTGGGTAATCACTTTTGCGGCCCTCATTTTGACCGTCACCTTTTGGCATAAGTTCGCAGAGTATAAATGGCACCACATCACCGCTCGATTCTCGCTCATTATTTTTATCCAGATATTTGCTTTAGCTTCGATGGGCATCACGATTAATAGGTATGGAGATTTCTATGACTCATGGGCGGACCTATTTGGTGCACAAAAACAGTATGCGAGGGTTGCACTTACATCAGAAGCCTTATCATCAATTTCTGAAAACGATGTAGCAAAAGCAAAAGTTACGGCTGGCGGAAGTTTAATATTCAAAGAAGTTATTAAAGGCGCCGAGTCTCAAGTATCAAATGTCGTCTACGTTGTCGCCTCGCCCAAGATAGCTGCGCAACTAAAATCTCCTCAGCACAACATTGGAACTAATTATCAAGTGATCGAACTTTTCCCAGGGACACCTGGCGTTCCTCAGACATGGATAGGCACGATGGATGGCGTCACAACAATGGAAAAATTAGAAATCGCTAATCAAATCCAGCCAACAATTCTAATTATTCCAGCGATCAACGTTGTGCCTGGTCAAGATACTGAGTGTATGAATTTTGATGGTGGCGCTCAAGTCGAAACTTGGATCACATCAGATATGCAAACTTTTGCAGAGAAATTTCTAGGTGTGGATTCCAGGCCATGGAGTGCGTTTGGTTATTCAACTGGTGGATGGTGCGCAACAGAAGCCGCAGTACTCCACCAAGGCCAATACTCCCATGCAGTTTCTCTTGCTGGTTACTTCCAACCCATGTTCTCCCTGGGCATGTCAAAGCGTGAACGTAAATTTTTATCGGCAAAATATGATCTAGTTAAAGTTATCAAAGCGGGAGCAACAAATACAAAGCTGATGATTATTTCTAGCGTCAATGACAAATATGCAGCGAATTCAGCAAGAACATTTATCAATCAAGTTGATAGCGTTATTCCAATTAAATATATCCCAATTTCAAGTGGTGGACATAACATCGAAGTATGGAAGCCATATGTTGGCCCAGGTTTTCAATGGCTTAGCCAGCAGAGTGTAGAGACTCCTTAATTATTGTTTTTTGCGAAATCCGCTGATAAATTTTTCAGCACGAAGCGCTGCCCAGGCAACTTTTGGCAGATCGGCGGCACGAGGGTAGAGGACATACCGTGTTTCCCATTCCGGTTGGAACTTTGCGTTAAACCTGTATAAAGATTCCACTTGGAAAAAGTTGGAAAAGAAGCGAATTAGATTGCGCATTCCTCGTGTTATCGGACCGGCACTGATTTTGTCAGCACGTTCAAAGAGGGAACGAAAAGCTGCAAAGTTGAGTGATACATGTGTTATTCCATTTGCTCTTCCCCATGCGACGGTATCTGCAATCATCAACTCATTAACTCCCGCGTCGGTACCCCGCTCACGTTGCATACGATCTAGTGAGAGTCCATCGGTTGTCCAAGGAACAAAATAGAGAAGCCCTTTTATTTCTCCAGCAAGATATGCAATAGTGATGAATGTATTCTCATCTCCGTCTTCTCCGAATCGGTCCATAGACATTGAGAATCCACGTTCAGCAACCCCGTAGCGCCAATCATGAGCAAGCTTGCGTAGTTTGACTTTCGTTTCTTGATCTACGTCCGACCACTTAGATGTGGTCGTGATGTATCCCTTTCGAGCAATTCGGTTGATCATTTGACGAACATTTGCCATTGGCCGACCTTCAAGAGTGAAATCAGAAACCTTAATGATTGCCTCATCCCCAATATCAATTGCCGTCATCTCAGCATGCTCTACCCAGACTTCCCCACCTCGATCGCTACATCCCATTACTGCTGGAGTCCATGCGTGCTTCCTGGCAATGTTTAAGAATTCATTAATAGCATCTGGCCATAAGCTAAATTCACCAAATGGATCTCCACTTGCCAGCATCACTCCGCCTTGCACTCGGTAAGCAATTCCAGCTTTTTGGTTCTGAGTCCAGACAACACTTTTATCCCTGCGCGTTGCGAAATAGCCAAGTGAATCTTGGTCGGCGTCATGGCGAATAAGGTTCTTGACCTGCTCGATCTCATCTGAACTTAGTTTTGCAACAGGTGTGACTCTACGAAAATAAAGCCACAATGGGATCACAATGGTAAAGAACCCTAAAGTTCCAAGTGTGTTATCGACAGTATCTGAAACTGTTCGTGAGGTAAATTTAATTGGACCGGAAATTCCAATCAGCCCCTGGAAAACTGTTTGAAGGACATCAGAAAAAGTTGGGTTTCCCACCACTTGATGGCCATGTCTAAAATAAACCAACAAAATTCCACTGAGAACTGTCAGCAGGATAATTCGAATAAATACGGCAAAGAGTTGACGCTTCGTTGACGGATCGGACACTGCGTAAAATTCTTTACGGAATATTACGAGCACAGCTAGAAGGGTTAAGTTCACGACTAGCTGTATAGGGTGAATATGTGTTCTAAAAAGTTCTGCAATTCCATTTACAACTAGGATGATGAGCGCAAGGCTCCATGCACGATGCTTGCGGCGCATAAGGCCCCGCGCGACTAATATCAAAATAATTGATGTGAAAAGTGCGGTTGAAAAGGCTGTTGAGTTGACCAGCAATGGGGCATATTTGTCCAGTCGATGCGCTGCAGGTTGAAAGTTTCTAAATACGTTGGCAGCGACATTGAATATTCCAAGAAGTAATGTCAGGCGCCCAATCCATAATGGGATTCGGCTCTGTGAGTTCATTATCTAAATACCCCCGTATGCCCGAGAGAATACCGACCTGGTTGTGGGTAATAGGCCAAACCATGTGGTTCTTTACCAACCGCAATCTTACGCAAAAACTTCCCTTGAACTATGTCAAAGACATACACGACATTGTTATATCTACCAGTTACCCAAAACTGTGTGCCATCGGCAGAGATTCCCCCCATATCCGGGCTTCCACCGCCAGGGATCTTCCACTTCGCTATGAGCTTGTTATCTGAAAGCCGCAGTACTGAGACACTTCCTTCACCACGATTAGTAATGAGCATATTTTTAGCATCGCGCGTGACATATATGCCGTGCGCTCCATTACCCGTCTTTATAAAACTTAATTGACCAAAATTGTCTGCAGGCATGACCCAAACGCCATTAGACATCATGTCTGCAATATAAAAAGTAGATCCATTGGATGAAATCTTCACATCCTGTGGCATTGGCATCTTGTTGTAAGTATGAGGAAGTTTTACAGTTTTTATTACTTCCATCTTGGCTGTATCGACAAGTAGTAGCTGGCCTGAAAATTCACAACTCACGAGGAAATAGTTTCCATCTTTGGTCCAGTCAGCGTGGTTAACGCCATCACAAGGTACAGAAACTTTCTTCTTGATTGCCATGGTGTGTGGGTCGCGAAAAACGATTTGCTTATCTGCTTCAGCCATAACGATCGCATATTTGCCGTTTGGGGTGAAGTAAAGATTGTATGGATCATGCACGTAAATTGATTTTCCAGGCAGGCCTGTCATGGGATCAATAGGGGTGAGATAGTTACCCTCGTTGTCATTGACCCACAGTGTTTTTAGATCCCAGGATGGGACTACGTGCTGAGGGCCTTTAGGTGTTCGAAAAGTTCTGATTACTTTAAAAGTTTTTGGATCAATTTCAGAGACAGTATTTGCGCCGTGGTTTGGAACATAGACACGTTCTGGAAAATCTTTAACAACTGAGCTCAGCATATTTGGACCATCTGCAGCGTAAATATTATTTTCATCTAGGAGCGGTGGCATGCCCGGCAAAGGGGCAGCGAAAGCAGTCGTTGACGCCATGGTCAACATGATTGCGAGTACGGCAAAAAACTTTTTCATTTTATTTTCTTCATACTCCAAAGAGGGTGCTGAGTGTGACCGGCTTTAATCCTTTTGCGCTCAAGCTCTCAAGCAAGGTTGGCATTGCATCAACCGTGTCCTGATGTCCAAAATGCAGACTCACAATACTTCCGTTCTGAATAGATCCTGCGATATCCGCCAGTACTTTAGTTTTTCCAACATCTTGGTAATCATGTGAATCAACATCGTAAGAGATGCACTGCTTGTAGCCATACTTCTGGGCAGCCGCTCTAATGATGGGCGTTGAATATTGTGTGCCAGAGGGGCGAAACCACTTGCCATGATTGCCAATAAGTTTCTTCAACTCTGCTGCGCATCCGGCAACTTCTGCTTGGGCGACTTTCGCTGACAATGTTTTCATCTGATAGTGATGCATCGTGTGGTTTCCGATGTCATAGCCAGCATCGAGCATCTGCTTTGCAACAGATGGGAATCCTTGGAGCCAGGTGCCAATGGCAAAGACGGATATGGGCGTTGAAGTGCTCTTGAGTATGTCTAAGAGCTTGCCAACAATGACAGGATCACCTTGCCCGTGGAAGGTGAGAGCAATGTGGGGCTTTGAGCGCGAACCGTTGGTGACATCTTTATTAATCGATGCACCTGCTGAGCCTGCTCCAAGCGTGGTGGCAGCTGAAGCAATGAGCCCAGTCTTAAGAAATTGGCGTCGGTTGATCGGCATCTTCTAAGGATACTTCTCTGCGTTGCGCCTGCGCGCCAAGCCGTGCCTTGCTAGAGTTTCATTTATCACCAGGTAGAAGGGGCCCACATTGAGTGAAGATGACGATTTAGGATCAGATGACATCATCACTGAAGAAATGCTGTGGGAAAGAATTCCAGAAACTACTGGACTAGAGCGTGCTAATACTTATTATGAATTGAGCGCTCGCATTTATGCCCGTGGACAATATGACGAAGCTCTTGCGCTCGCTGAGACTGCCCGTGATATTTATACCGAACTCGGAGCTGTCGCACCGTCAGACGGCCTGGCCCAGGCATACTCGGCAATTGGTTACAACCTCAACCAATTAAAAAGAAACTCAGAAGCAGCATATGCAATGAGTAAAGCAGTCGAATTGCTTCGCGAATCTAAATCTCCTTTAGCTATTGATTTAGCTTGCACACTTGGCGAATGGTGGTTTGGTTCAAAGAATTATGAGAAGACAATCGAGTGTATGCGTGAGTGCGTTCAGGAGCATCTTGTCGAAGGAAATGAGTCTGGCGCAGCAAATGATCTTCATTTAATAGGTTGTGCGCACCGTGAGCTTGGCCAGCATGAGAAGTCATTAGAAGCATTCAGGGAAGCTCGGGTTCTCTTTAAAAATATTAAAGAAGTAATCAATGTTGCCCGCTGTGATCAAAAGATTGCCCACGCTCTTGTGGAGTTAGGCGAGGGAGAAGAAGCGTTATCAGCTGCTCAAAAGTCAGTGGATGTTTTTGTAACCGCACATGACAACCGTCGTGAGACTTATTCACTATTTGAATTAGGTAAAGCGCAGATTATGGTCGGCGCAGAAGAGGATGGCCTAGAAACACTTGAGAGCGTACTTGAGACTACGGCGGAGAATGAATGGAAAGATTTTGAATTCATCGTTGAAATAGAACGTCGTATTTCTGATGTCTTGCGTTCACTTGGACGGGTAAATGAAGCAGATGAAATTGATCGTCGCATCGCATCCGTTACTGAGGTAATTGAAGACTAATTATTTAAGTGTTGCATAGCCCATGCATACATGGCGATAGCGCCAGCTGCAGATGCATTCATCGATCTCGTTGATCCATACTGTTCAATTGCAAGCACCACCGAGCAGATCGCTACTGCTTCATCAGACATCCCGGCACCTTCTTGGCCAAAGAAGAGCACGCATTTTTCGGGGAGTGAGTAGCCCTCTAATTTTTGAGAAATTGGGAGGTTATCAATTCCAATTATCGGAGTTGAGTTCTCCTTGCACCACTTTGCGAAATCTTCCACCGTTGGATGGTGCAGTACATGAAGGTACTTATCGGTCACCATTGCTCCCCGGCGGTTCCAGTCTCGCTTACCCACGATATGGACATAGGCGACGTTAAAAGCATTTGCTGTTCTAACCACTGATCCAATATTTAGATCGTGCTGCCAATTTTCAATTGCAATTTGAAGTGGGTGACGCTTCGTGTCGAGATCAGCAACAATTGCTTCAACTTTCCAATATCGATAGTGATCTAAAACATTTCTTTTATCGCCGTTTTCAAGCAAATCAGGATCTAAACGATCATCTACGGGCCAGGGAAGTGGATGTGGACCAACTCCGACAACAGGGAAAAATTCACCAGGACCAATTTCACTCTTCACTAGAGCACCTTAATCCATAAATTCTCAGACAATGAAGGCATAATTCCACTATGCGCAATCGACTGATCAAAGTATCTGCAGTTGTATCAACTGTTCTTATTTTGACCAGCCAAAGTGTCCCGGCACATGCACTCACCGTGCCAGCGAATTTTGTGAAATTGGCGTCTTCACCAACTCTCAACCACCCAGGAATTATTTTGGTTGACCCAAACACCAAAGAGACAATTTTTTCAGATGCAGCGGATGTGAGAAGGGCCCCTGCTTCATTGCTAAAACTTTTCTCCATGACTGCTGTTCTTGACACATTTAGTCCGGATAAAACTTACACAACAACCATTAGCTCCACTACGAACCCACACAACTTTGTAGTCCTTGGAGAAAGTGACCCTTGGATTACGGCAAGTTCGTTTGAAGCTGACAAGTACCATCGCTCCTACTCTCCGAGTCTCATTAAGGCAGTGCTCAAAGAAAATCCCGGACTGCGTTACATGACTTTAGAATATAGCGGGGTATACACCCAAGATCTTCAAAAACTTGTTTCCTACTACCGTGGAAAAGTTCGCATTCACCTTAAGCAGCTTTCCTCACCACAAGTAGGCAACTCTCTAGCAGTTACACCGATTGAACATATTACTTCACCAAAGCTTTCTGACATTGTTCAGTTCTGTCTATTGTGGAGTGATAACGTTTTAGCTGATCGTCTAGCTCGCACCGCTGCCGTGAATATGGGATTTATAAATGACACAACTGGAATTCAGGCAGCATTTGAAAAAGTAATGAAGCAATACAACATTCCGACAGATGGATTAGTGATCGAAGACGGAAATGGTCTTTCTCACAAGACGCGTGTAACAACTCGCCAAATTGCGGATTTACTTATGGTGATCCGTGATAATCCTCAATATCAAATTATTTATGATGGCCTCCCACTGGCGGGAGTGAGTGGAACCCTCAAAGACCGCTTCGTCACAGATGCACCCAGTGCAGTTGGATTAGTTAAAGCTAAAACAGGAACGCTGAGTACAACAATTAGCATGGCAGGTTATGTAACGGTTGGATCAGAACAGTATATTTTTGCGATTGTTGCCGACCATATACGCAAACACTATGTTGATGCCCAGGCGGCGATGGTCACCATCGACAAGATGTTAGGCACGATAGCCCACGCCTAAATGCCTCAAATAGTGGTTACTATGCCGTTATGAGCCAATCCAAGGCCTCCTCATACGTTGCGCTGATGAAGTTACGCGTTGTAGAGCTATTGCTAGTTACAACCCTCCCAGCCCTTTTTCTTGCTACTTATGCCTCTAATCATGCAAACAAATATCCATCACTGAAAATCACAATTGCCACACTCATTGGCGGGACTCTTGCTGCTGGAGCAGCAAATGCTTTTAACATGGTCATTGAAGTTGAATCAGATCGATTGATGCGTAGAACCGACAAGCGCCCAATCGTAAAAGGCGAAGTAAGTGAGTTTGCTGCAACTATTTTTGCAGGAGCCCTTACCGTTATTTCGCTAGTTATTTTCTGGATTTTTACAACACGCCTTTCAACGCTTTTGACTGCTGTAGCTATTTTATTTTATGTCTTTGGATACACGATATGGCTCAAGCGTAGAACCTCTCAAAATATTGTGTGGGGAGGCATTGCAGGGTGTATGCCAGTGCTGATTGGTTGGGCATCAGTTACAAATTCGCTTTCGCTTACTGCTTGGTTATTTTTTATCTTGATTTTCTTTTGGACCCCGCCACACTTCTGGGCATTGGCTATTAAATATAAAGATGACTACGAAGCTGCTGGTATTCCCATGCTCCCAGTAGTTGCTTCAATCAAGTCAGTCCAAAAGCAGATGTGGTTTCACTCGGTTTTCATGTTTGGCACATCGCTTGCTGTTTTATGGTCAGCACATATGCCAATATGGATTTGGGCAATAACAATCCTGATGGCAATCGGATTCATGGCTCAGCTGATAAAAATAGGCGGAACTGATTCGGGCTCGTCCGCAGCAAAGTTATTTCAGTGGTCAATTACATATTTGAGTATCTACTCACTCCTACTTGTTATTGGTGTACTAGTTGCAAAACCATGAGTGACTTAGCAATCTCTGTTTCAGCGCTTTCAAAAGTTTACGGTGAGCGTCAGGCCGTAGCTCAAGCTTCATTTGAAGTTCCAATAGGTTCTATCTGCGGTTTTGTTGGGCCAAATGGTTCGGGTAAAACCACAACGATGCGAATGCTTCTTGGTCTCATCAAACCAACTCACGGCACGGGCACTGTATTAGGGGAAGATATAAAGCATCCAGAAAAATATTTGTCACAAGTAGGGGCAATGATTGAGGGCCCAGCTTTTTATCCTGCCTTATCAGGCGCGGAGAATTTACGAGTTCTTGCCTCAATCGGTGGTTTTAGCCAAAAAAGAGTCGCCACACTACTTGAGCAAGTTGGTCTGGGAGATCGAGGCGATTCAAAATATAAAACTTACTCACTTGGCATGAAACAACGCTTAGGAATTGCAGCAGCTCTACTTCCACAACCGAAGTTACTTGTTTTGGACGAACCAACTAATGGCTTAGATCCATCGGGAATTCAGGAAATAAGAAACCTGATTAAAGCCATGGCAAAATCTGGAACCAGCATTTTTGTTTCATCACATTTACTCAGCGAACTAGAGATGATCTCAGATCATCTAGTCATGCTTCGAGAGGGTAAAGTAATTTTTACTGGGCGCACACAAGATTTACTCGCTGCTCAGAACCCACTTCTTGTTGTGAAGCCAGAATTTGGAGTTGATCTTAATAAATTGATGGAAATTGTGACCAAGCATGGAAAGAAAGCAACAGTCTCTGATGGTTCTATCATAATTTCTGGAGCAGTGGATTGGGCACCTTCATTTAATAGGCTGGCATTTGAAGCCGGTATTACTCTGGGTGAGCTTTCCGTAGTTCAACCAAGCCTAGAAGAAACTTTCTTTGAAATGACTGGTGAGTAAATGTTAGGAATGATGTTTGGCGAAATTCGAAAGCTACGTAGAAAAACCTTGCTTATTCCTACTTTGATAGGAGTTGCTTTATTAACAGCATTTTTTACGTCATTTGTTTTTCTACGAGTACAGACGGGTAAGCCAAATGGCGCAAGAGGGGTACTGATTACCAATGAATTCTTAAGTGGTAAAAATGGACTCGTTTATGGTTTTCAAATTATGGGATTCTTTTTAGGCATTGTTGCTCTCTGTGTTTTTGCCTCTCAAACAGCGCAGGAATATTCCTTGGGAACGCTTCGCAATATTCTGGTGCGCCAGCCGTCAAGATTGAAAGTACTTTTAGGGAAGTATTTTGCTATGGCATTTTTTACGATTTGGCTTGAATTGGCTGCAGCTATCTTTGCTCTAAGTATTTCATTTGCTCTGGCTCCGCGTTCGGCAATCAGCACACGTGCTTGGTTAACAGGGTCGGGCCTCCAACTGCTAGGCGAAACATTTATCAATATTTTTCTTGGGACACTTGCTTTTGGAACTTTAGGAATGATTTTGGGTCTTCTGTTTAGATCGCCCATCACCTCTATTTCAATTGGGGTTCTCTGGTGCTTAATTCTTGAAAATATTTTAGGAGCAGTTATCTCATCCACTACAAAGTGGCTGCCAGGTGCAAACTTTGCGAACATTTCCCAAGGGGGAACATCTATTATTAGCTATCAACGTTCATTATTGACTTCCGGAAGTTATCTATTATTTGGTGCAATCGTGGTTGCGATACTTTTTAAAAAGCGAGATGTATCTAACTAACGACACAGATTATTCTCAGGTTTAAAAGCCCGCCCTGGGCAGGCTGATCACTTATCCTTATGTGATTCCTTCCCCAGGGGGCTATTTCAATGAAGATAATGCGGATCCACGATCAGGCGAAGGCGACTATCGCCGTATTCGCTCTGTTTGTTCTGATTCCACAATCAACATTTGCAGCGACTCCGTCCCCGAAACCAAAGGCTCCGACGAAGGAAGAAATTGCAGCGGCTCAAACAGCAGAAAATGCAAAAGCACAAGCTGCTGCCGCCGCACAACAAAAATTAAGTTCAGCGACAAATGTTTTACAGAAACTAACCGTTAAAGCGCAGAGCGCGAAATCCAAATTGGTACATGCGCAATCTGCTTTACTCGTAGCGACCAACCAAGCCAATGCAGCAACTGCACATGCTGCTCTCACTGCTGTCGCGGTTGTAGAGGCGAATAGAACTATTGGACGTATGGCTGCTAATGCCTATATCCACGGTGGTGGCTTTACATCGCTCAACAGTGTTTTAGAGTCGAACGGCCCACAAGATCTTATTGATCGACTCGGACTGCTTAACCAAGTTGGTGCGTCTGACTCTGTGGCGCTAGCAAGATATAAATCTGCTCTAGTGATCGCTCAAGCTGCAAAAGTTGCTGCGACTCAAGCCAAGGCTGCTCAGGCAACGGCCACTGCGAAAGTTGCAGCTGCAAAGGCAGAAGCAGATGCTGCAAAATCTGCCCAGCAATCTGAAGTTGATAAACTAAAGGCTGAACAAGCTCAATTAATTGTTGAGTTACAGAAAGCGCGTAATTTTAGAATAACCCTCCAGCAACAGTTAGCACTCTCTCAACTGGAGGAATCAAGTGCGAATACTGCCGCACACACCTCCGGTCAATCGAAAGTCTGGCCTGATCGAGGGTTCACTGGACGTTCAACGATTCGCTCCACGGATTCCATTAGAGCTGCAGCTGTTGAATTTGCAAAAAAGCAGGTATTGGCTCGTAAACCATATGTGTGGGGAGCGCAGGGTCCAAATAGTTTTGACTGCTCTGGATTAGTTTATGCGGCTTATAAAGCAGCGGGCTTGAGCTACCCAGAATGGTCGCGGTTAAACGCAGCTCTTTACTTTGTTGCCTCGCAGCGAGTTCCCTTTAGTCAATTAGTACCTGGTGATTTACTTTTCTACTCATACGATGGAACGATTCAAAATATTCATCACATTACGATTTATGCTGGTAACGGCATGATGTGGGAAGCCAATTCAAAATCAAAAGGCTTGCTCTTCTCAAACATGTACAGCATCTCCGGTTTAATGCCATCGGGTGGGCGTGTTTAAAGAATGAAATCAACACTTGTTGTGCGACAAGCTGTTAAACCATGGCTGGAGAAGGCATCCGCGAGAATCTTGATTGGGGTATCTGGAGGAGCAGACTCCCTAGCTCTTGCAGTGGCCTCTCACTTAGAAGCTTCACACCACAGTGTTGAAGTAGTTGCTTTAGTTATTGACCATGGTCTACAAGATGGATCAGATAAAGTTGCTAAAGGTGTAGCCGAGAGTTTAGAGAAAATCGGCATTGATAATGTTGAGATAGTTCGCATTCATGTTGAAATGGTTGATGGATTAGAGGCATCCGCCCGCCGTGCCCGATATGCTGCATTTGAAGCAGCAATTGCAAAGTACTCTCCGGATTACTTTTTTCTGGCACACACAAAAAATGATCAAGCTGAAAATGTTTTGCTTGGGCTTGCCCGTGGCTCTGGAACAAGATCACTTTCTGGTATGGCAGATGAAAATGGAATTTTTATTCGACCAATTCTTCACATTGATCGGAGTACTACCGAAGAGGTCTGCAGAGAGAACAATGTGACGCCATGGGTTGATCCACAGAACTCGGATGAGACTTATGCCCGGGTAAGAGCAAGAAAAAATGTGTTGCCAATTCTTGATAATAATTTGGGGCCTGGAATAATTGATGCACTTGCAAGAAGTGCAAGAATTTTGCGTGAAGATGCAGATGCACTAGATGAATATGCAGAGGATTTCTTGAAGATGACGGGCTCCAAGGAACTTGATGTTGAGCTTCTAGACAGACTCCCCAAGGCTGTCCGAAGCCGGGTACTGCGTAGGGTGATCCTTGCCGCGGGTGCCCCAAGCGGCTCGATTACCGCCGATCATGTGGCTGCTGTAGAGGCGCTGGTCACAGCATGGCACGGGCAAGGGGAAGTATCTCTACCAGGTGGTGTGAAGGTAGGACGAATTTCGGGCAGACTTTCGCTCTCGCAGGGATAGCAAGTCCGGCCAGCAGGTCGGGATTACCTCATAGGAGAGCAACGTGGATCTTGGAACAAGTGGCGTAGATATTGAACGCGTCGTAGTTACACATGAACAGATCCAAATTCGCATCGCGGAATTAGCGAAAGCTGTCGAAAAAGATTATGAGGGAAAAGAATTACTTGTTATAGGAATTCTTAAAGGTGCAGTGATGACTATGGCTGACTTTGTTCGCGTTCTTAATCGACATGTTGAAATGGACTGGATGGCTGTTTCATCGTATGGGTCAGGAACCAAGTCAAGCGGTGTTGTTCGAATTCTCAAGGATCTTGACCGAGATATAACAAACAAGCACGTTCTTATTGTTGAAGATATTGTTGATACGGGCCTTACACTTTCTTGGCTTAAATCCAATCTCGAATCACGTGGAACTAAGACTGTTGAAATTTTAACAATGCTCCGCAAACCTGACGCGGCAAAAGTTGCAGTTGATGTTAAGTATGTGGGATTTGATATACCAACCGAGTTTGTCGTTGGCTATGGACTTGACTACAACGAGCGATATCGGAATCTAGATTTTATTGGTGTTCTAGCAAAGCACGTGTACTCATGAGCAACGGAAAAGAGAAGAAGAAGTTGACAGAGAAAAAGAAACTAACTGATAAAAAAATTCAGGTTCCACGCAAACGAATCCGTAAAATTGTTCGTGGTCCACTTTTTTGGATTGTAATTGCACTTCTCTTTGTCATAGCTTTCGGACGCATCTCTGGAAGTGGCGCGACCTACACCACAGTCGATACTTCAACAATCTTGGCTGAAATTTCACAGAACAAAGTGGAGTCAGCACTTTTGATCGACAAAGATCAACGTATCCAAGTTATTTTAAAGCCCGGGACAACGGTAAAAGGCTCCACACACCTTCAGGCGAATTACGTTGCTAATCAGGAACCGCAGATTACTGAGTTATTGACAAGTAATCCTCCTGCAAAGGCTTGGAATGTGAAGGTACCGACCACTTCGTTCCTAGCATCACTTTTCTTTAGCTTTGCACCAATTCTTGTTATCGGATTTCTCATTCTGCTTTTCATGGGCAATGCTCAGGGTGGAAATCGAATTTTCTCCTTTGGTCGCTCAAAAGCAAAGATGCAAAATAAAGAGAATCCTCAAAACACCTTTGCCGATGTTGCAGGCGCCGATGAGGCAGTTGCTGAGCTTCGCGAAATTAAAGATTTTCTTGCCGACCCAAAGAAGTATCAAGATATTGGGGCAAAAATTCCAAAAGGAGTTCTCTTATACGGTCCTCCAGGAACAGGTAAGACTCTCCTTGCCCGCGCGGTTGCCGGCGAAGCGAATGTTCCGTTCTATTCAATTTCAGGTTCTGAGTTTGTGGAAATGTTTGTTGGTGTCGGTGCATCACGCGTCCGTGACTTATTTACTCAAGCAAAAGAAAATGCCCCGGCAATTATCTTTGTTGATGAAATTGATGCTGTTGGTCGTCAGCGTGGTGCTGGATTAGGCGGAGGACACGATGAACGTGAACAGACACTTAATCAGCTATTAGTTGAGATGGATGGCTTTGAAGGTAATGGTCAAGTTATTTTGATAGCAGCTACAAACCGTCCAGATGTTCTGGATCCCGCACTACTTCGACCAGGACGATTTGATCGCCAGATTCCAGTTGATCGTCCAGATTTAAAGGGACGCACTGCGATTTTAGAAGTACACGCAAAAGGAAAGCCAATTGCAAAGAGCGTTGATTTAAGTTCGTTTGCTAAGCGCACTCCAGGATTTACAGGAGCAGATCTTGCGAACGTTCTAAATGAGGCCGCATTACTCACGGCACGTGAAAATGCAAAGGTCATTACTACTGCCGCGTTAGATGAAGCTATTGATCGTGTTATGGCTGGACCTCAGCGCACAACACGCCTTATGACGGAAGAAGAGCGTCGTATAACTGCTTATCACGAAGGTGGCCATGCACTAGTTGCACATGCTCTGCCACATACCGATCCTGTTCACAAAATTACAATCATGCCTCGAGGCCGTGCACTTGGTTACACAATGGTTTTGCCTGATGAAGATCGCTATGCAACAACACGCAATCAAATGCTTGATCAGCTTGCATACTCATTAGGGGGACGCGCAGCCGAAGAATTGATCTTCCACGATCCAACTACTGGCGCATCAAATGACATTGAAAAGGCAACAAACCTTGCCCGTGCCATGGTGACTCAGTATGGAATGACAGAGAAGATCGGCGCAATCAAGCTGGGAACAAGTGATAGTGAACCTTTCCTAGGCCGCGACTACGGACACCAACGAGATTATTCTGAAAATGTTGCTGGGATTGTTGATTCAGAGATTCATAACCTCATTGAAAATGCACACCAAGAAGCATTCGATATTCTCGTTGCAAATCGCGACATTCTTGACACTCTTGTTGTTGAACTTCTTGAGCGTGAGACATTGCTCAAGGATGATATTGAAAAAATCTTTAAGCGTGTAAAGAAAGTTAAGCCAAGGCCAGCTTGGACTGGTTCACCCGGCCGCACACCATCAGATAAGCCCCCAGTGAACTTGTCTCCTGCCAAGCCACAAAAACCTGTTGTTGAAGTTCAAAAGACTGTTGAACAACCTGTTCGTAAGCCAAGGAAAAAAACGGCGCCACCAACAGTTGAGGCTTAAGCAATGACAGATGAGATCAATCCAGTCAGCATGGGGCCTCATGATGGACGTGCACGCTCAGAGTTTGATCAAGTTAGAGCAGAGAGAGCAGTAACCGAGTTACTACTTGCAATTGGTGAAGACCCAGAGCGGGATGGCTTGAGGGACACACCTAAGCGTGTAGCAAAAGCATTCCGTGAAAACTTTGAAGGCCTATGGCAATCACCTGAAGAAATTCTCACAACAACTTTCGATATTGGTCACAGCGAATTAGTAATTGTGAGAGATATTGAAGTATTTTCACATTGCGAGCATCACCTCACTCCATTTCACGGCGTTGCTCATATCGGTTATATACCTGGTGACTCAGGCCGAATTACAGGACTTTCTAAACTTGCAAGGCTTGTCGACCTATATTCTCGTCGCCCACAAGTACAAGAACGACTAACATCTCAGATTGCAGATGCGATGGTTGAAATTTTAAATCCGGCTGGTGTAATTGTGATTGTTGACTGCGAACACCTATGTATGTCCATGCGTGGAGTAAAGAAATCGCAGGCTCGAACAACTACAAGTGCGGTTCGAGGTCAGTTGCGCAGCGCTGCTACACGTGCAGAGGCGATGGCGCTCATAACAGCATCTGAGCGCTAATGAGTAATTCCGAGCAGACATTGGTGATGGGCATTTTAAATGTCACACCTGATTCTTTTGCTGACGGAGGCCGTCATTTCGATTTTGATGCTGCTATCACGCGAGCTCGTCAGATGATTGATGAGGGAGTGAACATAATTGATATTGGTGGAGAATCCACAAGGCCTGGCGCCACCAGAGTAAGTGCAGAAGAAGAGCGCGATCGAGTTATACCCGTCATTACAGAGCTACAGCCATTAGGTGTGACGCTAAGTGTGGATACAACAAGGGCAGAGATCGCCCGCGCAGCGATCGCAGCAGGGGCAAGTATTGTTAATGATGTCAGCGGAGGGATTGCTGACCCTGATATGGCTAAATTAATTTCAACAAATCCGACAGTTCAATATATTGCAATGCATTGGCGAGGACATTCAGAAGATATGCAGAAGCACGCAATTTATAAGGATGTTGTCAAAGAGGTTAAAGATGAGCTAGACGAGCGAGTAACGGTACTTATTAATGAAGGAGTAAGCCCAGAACAACTCATCTTGGATCCGGGAATTGGTTTTGCAAAAACGTCTGAGCATAATTGGGAAATTCTCCGCAACATAGATCGTTTACAGCTACTCGGCTATCCATTGCTTGTAGGGGTTTCTAGAAAGAGATTTCTTGGTGATTTAGTTCAGGCAACTGATCCAGATGAAAGAGAGTCGGCAACGATTGCTCTTACCGCGCAGTTAGCGAAGCAGGGTGTCTGGGGAGTTCGCACTCACAGTGTGAAACCACATGTGGATGCGATTAAAGTTGTGATGGAGTTACGCGCATGAGCGATCGCATCGAAATACAATCTATTTCAGCACACGGGTTCCATGGGGTCTATCCAGAAGAGCGGAAAAACGGGCAACGATTTCTCGTCGATTTATCGCTCACCTCAAAGTCTAAAAAAGCTTCGAAGAGTGATTCGTTGGACGATGCAATTGATTATTCCAAAGTAATTGCTGCTGTGAATAAAATCCTTATTGGTGATCCTGTTAATTTGATTGAGCATCTTGCGGAAGTAATTGCACAGAAGATTCTAAAGGAATTTCCTGTAAAAAGTGTTGAAGTGATTGTTCACAAACCTGATGCCCCGGTTGGCGTAGAAGTAGGGGATATTGCAGTAAGAATCATCCGTAGCAAGTGAAAACAGTTATTGCTCTTGGCTCCAATCTAGGTGACTCTAAATCGATACTGTCCGATGCAATTGTTCAAATTGGCAAATCCATTAAAGTCCAATCAATATCCAAATTCTATGAAACTATTCCAGTCGGCGGTCCAAAGCAACCAAACTATCTCAATGCAGTTTTAATTGGTGATACAGAGATGCAACCCCTTGAATTGCTAAGTCAGTTGCAGTCCATTGAAAATGGAGCTGGAAGAGTAAGGGAAGAGCGTTGGGGCCCTCGCACCTTAGATCTAGATCTCATAACTTATGGAGATCTTCTTTTGAACGAACAAGTACTCACATTGCCTCATCCCAGAGCGCATGAGAGAAGCTTTGTTTTAGAGCCATGGTTTGAAATTGACCCGCAAGCAGTGCTTCCTGGCTACGGGGAGATCGGAGTGTTGCTTAAACAAATTGCAGGGTAAACTTTTAGTTACATGCCCGGTACCGGAAAGGACTGGAGCCCGTAAATGTCTGTAAGCAGCAATGATGTCGCCTTCGTTCCTACGATGGGCGCTCTTCATGATGGGCATATGTCATTAATCAAACATGCACGTACGCTTACCAATAATGTCGTTGTGAGTATCTTTGTGAATCCCCTTCAGTTCGAGCATTTGGAAGATTTGGAAAAGTACCCAAGAGATTTAGAGGCAGACAGTAAGCAAGCTCTTGCCGCAGGCGCAACCCGTATTTGGGCACCCACAGTTGATGAAATTTATCCAGCGAATCTAAAAGTAAACGGTGAGATTAAAAAGATTAGTGCTGGTGAGATTGGAAATAAGTTTGAGGGCAGTGCAAGGCCAGGCCATTTTGATGGAGTCCTGACTGTTATCAATCAACTTTTTAAACACATTGATCCAAAGTGGGCAGTATTTGGTGAAAAAGATTTTCAGCAATTGCATATTGTTAAAAACTGGGTTTTAAAAAGCCATATCCCAGTTGAAATCATTACGTGTGGAACGGTTCGAGATGCTGATGGTCTTGCACTGTCTTCAAGAAATATCCATTTAACCCCAGATGGTCGAAGGGCAGCGCTCGTTATTCCTAGAGCGCTACGTTCTGGATCCAAGAAGGCGATGAGAGAGATTCTGGCAAGTGAGCCAGCATTCTCTTTGGATTATGCCGAGGTGATTGACCCATTAACCTTTGAAATTGCTGACTCAACCACGCTTAATCCACGAGCAATTATCGCCGGTTGGATAGATGGGGTTCGTTTGCTCGACAATATGGGGATGGCGGTCCGCTCATGAAGCTATTTGCAGGTAAACCTGGTTGGACCGTGCGCGCAGATGTCATTGTTATTGGCTCTGGAGTAGCTGGCTTAACAACCGCACTTAATGCACGCGCGGCAAATCTTTCAGTTCTCCTTGTTACGAAAGCAAATATTGATGAGGGCTCTACAAAATGGGCACAGGGTGGAATTGCCGCTGCACTTGGACCAGGCGATACACCTGATCAACATAAAAGTGACACTCTTATTGCGGGAGCAGGTTTATGTGATCTAGATGCGGTGAATGTATTAGTGACTGAAGGGCCAGAAGCAGTACGTAAGTTAATTGCTCATGGAGCAGTTTTTGATAAGGCAGAAAGTGGTGAAATTGCTCTTACACGCGAAGGAGGTCACCACAGGAACCGAATTTTACATGCTGGTGGAGATGCAACAGGGGCTGAAGTTTCTCGTGCACTTCTTGCAGCAGTTCAAAATGACGAAGGTATTGAAATTATTGAGCACGCACTCGTTATTGACGCCCTAAAATCTAAATCAGGCACTGTCTGTGGTGTGACCGTTCACGTTATTGGTGAAGGTTCTAGAGATGGAGTTGGCCAAGCCCTCGCAAGAGCAGTGGTAATTGCAACAGGTGGACTGGGTCAGGTTTATTCTCAAACAACTAATCCTGCAGTTTCAACTGGTGACGGCGTTGCGATGGCACTTCGTGCTGGCGCAGACGTTGCTGATGTTGAATTCATTCAATTTCATCCCACAGTATTGTGGAGAGACATGAGTTTGGGTGGGCAGCAACCCTTGATTAGTGAAGCAGTGCGGGGTGAAGGCGCGATACTTCTAAACCATAAGGGTGAGCGCTTTATGCAGGGTAAACATGAACAATCTGATCTTGCCCCACGAGACATCGTTGCCAAAGAGATATTTACTCAAATGAAAGAGGCAAACATTCCACATGTTTGGCTAGATGCAACCGCCATTAAAGATTTCAAAGAACGCTTTCCAACAATTTACGCGTCTTGCCTTGAGAATGGGATTGATCCAACAAAGCAATTAATTCCAGTTGCTCCCGCTTCGCATTATTCTTCTGGTGGTGTCCTAGTTGATCTCAATGGGCAAAGCACGATTGAGGGGCTTTATGTATGCGGTGAGAGTGCTTGTACTGGTGCCCATGGTGCCAATCGCTTGGCTTCTAACTCCTTATTGGAGGGATTGGTCTTTGGCGCACGCATCGCAGAACACATCGCAAAACATTTGCCAGAACCGCATGAACCCCACCAAAATGAGAAAGAAAAAACAATTCTCTTAGATCCTGCAATTCGAATACCGCTTCAACTTTCGATGAGTGAAGGGGCAGGTGTTATGCGCTCTGAGAAAAGTTTGAAGGGAGCGCTTCAGACGTTAGAAGAGCTGAGTAAGCGGCAAACTAAAGTTGCAGATGTAAATTCTTGGGAAGTTTCTAATCTATATTTTCTCGCTACTGCGATTGTCAGATCTGCACTTGCTCGCAAGGAATCTCGAGGATCTCATTGGCGCAGTGATTTCCCAGAAGTTGATGCCAAGTGGCAGTCTCGCATCGTGGAGCATTTGGATGTTGACGGAGCATGGTCAACGACTACGCAAGCAGTCCAATCATGACTGAGGGATTGAAATTTCTGATTGAGCGAGCAATCGCTGAAGATCTTGCAGGTGGAATCGATATCACTAGCCATGCAACTATTCCTGAAAATCAACATTCTGTTGCTCAGTTTGTGAATAGGCAAAAAGGTGTGATCGCTGGAATTCCTGCGGCGATAGAGGTTCTAAAATATTTAGGCATTAACAATGTTGATGCACCAGTTACCTGTGCACATGAAACTGCTGCTGGGACAGTAATTTTGGAAGCACGGGGCAATACACGTGCACTTCTGCTTGCAGAACGCACCACTCTGAATTTTTTAACACATCTGAGTGGCATTGCAACGCTAACAAGGCGTTGGGTTGATGCAATATCTGGAACAAATTGCATAGTTCGAGACACTCGCAAGACCACCCCAGGTTGGCGCGAATTAGAAAAGGAAGCTGTCCGAATGGGTGGTGGAGAAAACCACCGTATGTCTCTCTCTGAATCTGTACTTATTAAAGATAATCACATTCTTGCTGCTGGAGGAGTGCTTGAAGCATTCAAAGCTGTGAAGTCGCAGTATCCAGACATGCTTATCGAAGTCGAGGTTGATACTTTGGATCAATTGAGCTTAATCCTTACGCAAAACCCTGATCTAGTTCTTCTAGACAACATGAGTACTGCTCAGTGCAAAGAAGCTGTGGCTATGGCACAAGGTAAAACAAAACTAGAAGCTTCAGGTGGCCTTTCACTTGATAACGCATTGGCTTATGCACAAACTGGAGTTGACTACTTAGCAGTGGGAGCGCTTACCCACTCAGCACAAGCCCTCGACATCGGTTTAGATTTAAGAATGGAGCGATAGATGTTATTAGCAATCGATGTAGGAAATACAAATACTGTCCTTGGACTTTTCAGTGATGACAAACTGAAACGTTCTTGGCGGGTGAAAACTGATCCAAGAGATACTGCAGATGAGTTATGGCTGCAATATCGATCTTTAATTGAAGGGCATGAGATTGATGGCCTGTCGATTTGTTCAACGGTTCCTGCAGTTTTGCGGGAAATTCGTCAGATGGTTAAGACTTACTTTGACCATATTCCCATCACAATTGTTGAACCTGGAATTAAGACAGGAGTTCCATTGCTTGTCGATAATCCCAAAGAAATTGGCGCAGATCGCATTGTGAATACTCTTGCAGCTCATACTTTGTTTGGTTCACATGGTCCGTGCATTGTTGTCGATTTTGGTACTTCAACTAATCTTGATGTTGTTTCACCCAAAGGTGAATTTCTTGGTGGCGCACTTGCTCCGGGAATTGAAATATCAGTTGAAGCACTAGCAGCTCGTGCTGCTCAACTGCGCAAAGTTGAGTTAGTTAAGCCAAAGTCTGTTATTGGTAAGAACACAGTCGAAGCACTTCAGTCAGGCACCATTTATGGTTTTGCCGGGCAAGTTGATGGCTTGGTTAATCGAATAATAGAGGAGCTGGATGTTCTCTATCCCGATGCAGGACCAACAACAGTGATCGCCACAGGAGGGTTAGCGCCGTTGGTCATGGGAATTGCTGAAACGATCGATGAACACGAACCGGATCTAACGTTGCTTGGCCTTGCCATGGTTTTTGATCGCAATAGGTAATAACGAGCCGATAGGGTTACCCAATTATGAGCGATCAGATTCCAGAGGATGACCTCCCCGAGCAATTGCGAATTCGCCGTGAAAAGCGTTCAGCAATTCTGGCTCGTGGGGATGAGGCATACCCTGTACAAGTTGCTCGCACTGCAAGCCTTAAAGACATCCGGGAGAAGCACGCAGATCTTGCCATTGATGTCGCAACTGGAATCACAGAAAGCTTATCTGGCAGAGTTATTTTCAAACGCGATACTGGAAAGTTATGTTTTGCAACATTGCGCGAAGGCGATGGAACTGAACTTCAAGCCATGTTTTCACTCGATAAAGTTGGAGAAGAGTCCCTGGAATTATGGAAGAGTGATATTGATTTAGGCGACTTAGTGAGTGTTACAGGTGAGATCATCACTTCAAAGCGCGGAGAGCTATCTATTTTGGCCTCATCGTGGAAACTAGCAGCAAAATCACTTCGACCACTTCCTGTTGATCACAAACCATTATCTGAGGAGACACGAGTTCGCATGCGTTACGTTGACCTCATCGTGCGCCCAGAAGCAAGAAGCAATGCTCGGCTACGCCCACAGGTAATGAAGTCTTTGCGTGATTCTTTTTCTAGAAGAGACTTTATTGAAGTTGAAACTCCCATGCTTCAGGTAATGCATGGTGGAGCAACCGCCCGTCCATTTAAAACCCGTAGTAATGCATATGACATGGATTTATTTCTGCGAATTGCCCCAGAGCTATTTTTGAAGCGTTGTGTTGTTGGTGGGATAGAGCGCGTTTTTGAGATTAACCGTAACTTCCGAAATGAAGGTGCTGACTCAAGTCACTCACCTGAGTTTGCAATGATCGAGAGTTATCAGGCATATGGTGACTGGGAGACAATTGCCAAACTGACACAAGACTTAATTCAAGAGGCAGCTCAAGCGGTCTTTGGGTCTCATGTAGTGCGTCATCACGACGGTCGAGAGGTAAACCTTGGTGGTAAGTGGCGTGAAGCAAATCTATTCGACCTTATTTCTGATGGAGTTGGGGAGAGTATTACCCCACAAACGCCACAAGCAGATTTGAAGAAAATTGCCGAAAAACTAGGGATAAAAGTAGATCCGAAGTGGGTAACAGGCAAACTTGCAGAAGAAATCTTTGAGCATGTAAGTGAAGGCAAGTTGAACGAGCCAATCTTTGTTAAAGGTTATCCAGTTGATACTTCTCCACTAGTTCGTGCACATCGAACAATTCCTGGTTTAGTTGAAAAGTGGGACCTTTATGTTGAAGGCTTTGAATTAGCAACAGGTTATTCAGAACTTATTGATCCGGTGATCCAACGGGAGCGTTTGATTGAACAAGCGGCTCTTGGTGCAAAGGGTGATGTTGAAGCGATGAATCTTGATGAAGATTTCTTAAGAGCGATGGAATACGGAGTTCCGCCAATGGGTGGAATGGGAATGGGTGTTGATCGCTTACTCATGGCACTTACTGGTCTTGGAATCCGCGAAACTATTTTGTTTCCACTAGTAAAACCGGAGGAGTCATGACGGTTTTAATCCGTCCTGCGAAGACTTCAGACATTAAAGCAATCAGACAAATTGTTGATGCAAATGTTAGTGGGGGACGCCTTCTTTCAAAAGAAACTGTCACACTTTATGAAACAGTTCAAGAATTTACCGTCGCAGAATTGGATGGAGAAATTGTTGGATGTGGAGCACTACACGTACTTTGGGAAGATTTAGCAGAGGTACGCACGGTGGCTGTCCTCGACAAGATGCGTGGTCAGGGCGTTGGAAATGCGATCATTGAAAAAATTGTCAACAGAGCGAAAGAAATTGGCGTTGCAAGAATTTACTGCCTCACTTTTGAAATCGACTTCTTTTCGCGAAATGGCTTTGAGGTTATTGAGGGAACTCCCGTCTCCCCAGAGGTTTATCAACAGCTGCTACGCTCCTATGATGAGGGTGTTGCTGAGTTCCTCGATCTAGAGCGGGTGAAGCCAAATACCCTGGGAAATACCCGAATGTTGCGGATACTTTAATTCCCCCAGATTTACCCAATTTTTAAGGCATAAATGGGCATAAATAGAGGACATTTAGCGTTATGGGTAGGCTAGACCTAGAGAATAAAGCCCAAGAAAGAGGTGCCTGATGTTCGAGCGGTTTACTGATCGAGCTCGCCGTGTTGTTGTGCTGGCGCAAGAAGAAGCCCGCATGCTCAATCACAACTACATCGGAACTGAACACATTCTTCTTGGACTCATCCACGAAGGTGAAGGGGTTGCCGCAAAGGGACTCGAAGCTCTAGGTATTTCACTTGAAGCAGTACGTTCTCAGGTTGAAGAAATTATTGGACAAGGTCAACAAGCACCCTCTGGTCACATCCCATTTACACCACGTGCTAAAAAAGTTTTAGAGCTCTCACTCCGTGAGGCGCTCCAACTTGGCCATAATTACATTGGAACTGAACACATTCTTCTTGGACTTATCCGTGAAGGTGAAGGTGTTGCTGCTCAAGTACTTGTTAAGTTGGGTGCAGATCTCAATCGTGTTCGCCAACAAGTTATTCAATTGCTCTCTGGTTACCAAGGAAAAGAAGCTGTCGCATCTGGTGGCCCAGCAGAGGGAACTCCTTCAACATCACTTGTGCTTGATCAGTTTGGCCGCAATCTGACACAAGCTGCTCGTGAAGGAAAGCTTGATCCAGTCATTGGCCGCGAAAAAGAAATTGAACGTGTGATGCAGGTTCTTTCACGTCGCACAAAGAACAATCCAGTTCTTATTGGAGAACCCGGTGTTGGTAAGACTGCAATTGTTGAGGGCTTGGCGCAAGCCATCGTTAAGGGAGATATTCCTGAAACACTTCGCGATAAGCAGCTTTACTCACTTGATCTTGGTGCACTTGTCGCAGGTAGCCGCTACCGCGGAGATTTTGAAGAACGCTTGAAGAAAGTACTAAAAGAGATCCGTACACGCGGAGATATCGTTCTATTTATTGATGAGATTCATACACTTGTTGGCGCAGGAGCAGCAGAAGGAGCAATTGATGCTGCAAGTATTTTGAAGCCAATGCTCGCTCGTGGTGAACTGCAGACAATTGGCGCGACAACTCTCGATGAATATCGCAAGCACCTTGAAAAGGATGCTGCTCTTGAGCGCCGTTTCCAGCCTATTCAGGTTGCTGAGCCATCATTGCCACACACAATTGAAATTCTCAAGGGTCTTCGCGATCGTTATGAGTCTCACCATAAAGTTTCAATTTCAGATGCAGCACTAGTTTCTGCGGCAACACTTGCAGATCGATATGTTGCAGATCGTTTCTTGCCAGATAAGGCGATCGATCTCATTGACGAAGCAGGATCACGTCTGCGTATCCGTCGTATGACTGCGCCTCCTGAGCTTCGCGAATTTGATGACAAGATTGCTGCTGCCCGCAAAGAGAAGGAATCTGCCATTGATGGTCAAGATTTCGAAAAGGCTGCGGCACTTCGCGACAAAGAAAAGTCGCTCATTACCGAAAAAGCAGAGCGCGAAAAGTCTTGGAAAGCAGGCGATCTAGATGTCGTCGCTGAAGTAGACGAAGAGCTCATTGCTGAAGTCCTTTCACATTCAACTGGTATCCCAGTCTTTAAATTGACCGAAGAAGAGACGGCACGTCTACTTCGCATGGAAGATGAATTACACAAACGCGTTATTGGGCAAAACCAAGCGATCAAGGCTTTGTCACAAGCAATTCGTCGAACACGCGCGGGTCTCAAAGATCCAAAGCGTCCAGGTGGATCATTTATTTTTGCGGGTCCTTCTGGTGTTGGAAAGACTGAACTTTCTCGCACACTTGCAGCATTCTTATTTGGCGATCAAGATGCGCTAATCCAACTTGATATGTCTGAGTATTCAGAGAAGCACACAGCTTCACGCCTCTTTGGTGCACCTCCTGGATATGTTGGATATGACGAAGGTGGACAACTCACAGAGAAAGTACGCCGTAAGCCATTCTCTGTTGTGCTTTTTGATGAAATTGAAAAAGCTCACCCAGATATTTTCAACTCACTTCTTCAAGTACTAGAAGATGGACGTCTAACCGATGCTCAAGGACGTGTAGTTGATTTCAAGAACACTGTGATCATCATGACCACAAACCTTGGAACACGTGACATCTCGAAGAGTCTTGGACTTGGATTCCACAATGCAGATGATGCGCTTGGAAATTATGAGCGCATGAAGGCAAAGGTTGCCGATGAACTCAAGAATCATTTCCGACCTGAATTCCTTAACCGTATTGATGAAGTTGTTGTCTTCCATCAACTATCTGAAGAAGAAATTGTTCAAATTGTTGATCTCATGATCGCCAACTTGGATGAGCGCCTTCGTGCAAAAGATATGGGCATCGAGCTCACATCTGCTGCAAAGGCTCTTCTTGCAAAGCGTGGTTACGATCCATTACTCGGAGCGCGCCCACTTCGCCGCACAATCCAACGCGAAATCGAAGATGTACTTTCTGAGAAGATTTTGTTTGGCGATGTAAAGCCAGGTGAGATCACACTCGTTGATGTCGCTGTTGAGGGTGAAACAGAAACCTTTACCTTTAAGGGTGTCGTTAAGTCTGAGATGCCAGATACTCCTGGTGACCTTGAAGGCGCACCAACTTCTAACTAATTAGGTAATTGAAAACTCTTGCCGGTTGCCTCAATGAGGCCATCGGCAAGTAGTGTTTTCAGGGCCAATTCCACTTGTGTTTCATCGTGCCAAAGTTTGCTAAGTGCAATTTTTGTTTGCTTTCGATTTTCTCTAAGTGCCTGAACAATTACTCCACGACATTGACGGTCAGTTCCTGCCCATCCTTGTGACTTTTTCTTTACCTCAGATTGTGGATAGCCTTTTTCCCGCCATGAGCATTCCTTTTTAAGAGGACATTGATCGCAGTTTGGATTACGCGCGGTGCAAATGAGTGCGCCTAATTCCATCGTTGCCGCTGCCCATTTAGCCCCATCACTGGGGATTAATTCATAGCGAAGCTTTCGCTCGATTTTGCTTGGGGCCGAAGTTGCAAATTGATCACCATCAATTACTCGAGCAAAAAGCCGGCGGATGTTTACATCTAAAACGAGTGTTGATTCGTTATATGCAAAAGCTGCGATTGCAGCTGCCGTGTAATCCCCGACCCCTGGAAGTGACTGAAGATCTTCCATAGCTCTAGGAACTTGATTATCAAACTTCTTCGTAATCACCCCTGCTGCTTCATGTAATCGCAGTGCACGGCGGGGGTAACCGAGCCGTCCCCATGCCGTGATGACATCACCTTTCTTTGCCAATGCTAAGTCTTGAGGAGTAGGCCAACGGGAGAGCCACTCCGTCCAGATTGGTAGAACACGATTCACAGGTGTTTGTTGAAGCATGTATTCACTCACCATAACGCCCCAAGGAGATGTATTGCGCCAAGGTAAGTCACGCTTATTTTCATCAAACCAGCGGAGGACAGAAGTTTGCTTCATCTGAGCAACTCTTAACTGATTTTTACTTTTGCAATCGCTTGTTCAAGACGAGCGACTTCCATAATTTCAATTCCAGCAATCTTTAGATCAGAACCTGTTGGAACCATGGCCCGCTTAAATCCAAGACGCGCAGCTTCAGCTATGCGTTGTTGCGCGCCAGTCACTTTACGAATTTCTCCAGCAAGTCCGACTTCACCAATAGCAACAAGATCTGCGGGAAGTGCTAATCCTTTGGCTGCAGATGCAACTGCAAGTGCGACTGCAAGATCAGCAGATGGCTCATTCATCTTCATGCCCCCTACTGTCGCGACATATACATCACGTCCAGAGAGTCTGATATTTGCACGAAGTTCAAGGACAGCAAGTGTCATAGATGTACGAGGAGTATCAAGACCAGATGTCACTCGGCGGGAATTTCCAAAATCTCGGCCCTCAGCCACTGGTGTACCAACGAGTGCTTGAATCTCAGCAAGTAAAGGTCTACGGCCTTCAAGCGCAACAGTGACACAAGTACCTGGTACTGGCTCACTATGACGGGTTGTAAACAAACCAGTGGGATCAGTCAAACTTGTTATACCTGACTCACTCATATCAAAACAGCCAACTTCATCAGATGCACCAAAGCGATTCTTCATGGCACGAATAAGACGAAGGCGCGAGTGACGCTCACCTTCAAAATTTAAGACAACATCAACAAGATGCTCAAGCAATCTAGGGCCAGCAATTGATCCATCTTTAGTCACGTGCCCAACAAGAACCAACGTGATATTTCGATCTTTTGCAATTCTAATCAGAGCGGCAGCTATCTCCCGAACTTGTGTTACTCCTCCAGGTGCGCCGTCAACAGCGTTACTTGAAATTGTTTGGATTGAGTCAATGATGAGTAGTTCTGGCTTAACAGCATCAATATGTGCAATTACAGCGCCTAATTCGTTCTCTGCCGCCAACCATAGATTTGGATCAATTGCATTTAAGCGCTCAGCACGTAAACGAACTTGCGATGCTGATTCCTCTCCACTTATGTAAAGAGCGGTCATCTTCTCTTTTGCAGATTGAGCAGCTACAGAGAGTAAAAGTGTTGATTTGCCTACACCCGGTTCACCTGCGAGCAGAATTGCTGCACCTGGTACTAAGCCGCCACCAAGTACACGATCTAATTCACTTACCCCACTTGAACGTGCTTTTGCGCTCTCTAAACTAACCTCACCGATGGGTGTCGCATTTTGCGAAACTGATCCAGGAACGAGTGAGAGTTTCTTAGGCGCTGCGATCTCTTCAACACTTCCCCAAGCTTGGCACTCACCACATCTGCCAACCCACTTTGTAGACGTCCACCCGCACTCAGCGCAGCGGAATGGATCTTTAGCGGGAGCCTTGGCCACGAGCTGCAACTGTTGCTGGATGAATTTGGAAAAGTGGAAGTTCACGTTTGCGCTGTTGCTTTGCGGTTGCAGCAATTGCTTCTACGCGAGCATCGCAATGCTTTACCAACTCTGCATACGCTTCTGGTCCCATGAGAGCAATGAGTTCATTGTTATTAGATTTATATACAGGTTCACGACCAACATGGGCTTCGGTATTAGCTGTGCAGTACCAAGCGAAGTCTTTTCCGCCCTCTCCCCAAGCAAGGCGTTCATATTCACCAATCACGGTTACAGAAATTTCTTCATCACCAAATTCTCTTGTTTCAAAGCTTCTGCGAATTGGTAGCTGCCAGCAAACATCTGGCTTTGTCTCAACGAAGTGCACGCCTTCTTTTTCTGCAAGGTGGTGCAATACGCACCCAAATGAACCCGTGTATCCGGGTGCTGAATGGTCCATACGATTTAGAAAAATGCATGAGTCGTCAATTTTACGGGTCTTGCGATCGTTATCCAATCCAACCTCTGAAATCTTAAGTTTGCTACCTTTTTTCTTTGGTTGAGCTTCGTTGTAGAACTGCCACATTTCAGGTGTAAGGCGCGCAGCAACTTTTTGAGTTCGCTCTTCATCTTCTTCATCTGAGTAATAAGCGCCGTCAGAACAACATCCGGCATCTGGCTTATCTGCATCAATCCCACAGCACCCCGCACCATAAATACATGTCCAATAGGAGGTCAGCCAGGTTAGGTCGCAGCGGAAGATCTCTTCTGGTTTTGCAGGATCAGCAAACTCAACAAAGTCGCGAGCGAAACCATCTTTTACCTCAGGCATAGTGCGAGAGTCTATTGGGTAGGCTCTGTATGTGGCGAACTTGAAAATCCAATCTTCACGAGTGGGCATCATCGGGGTTGGGAACATGGGTGAAGCAGTTCTTGCCGGGCTAATCAAGGCTGGAGTCTCTCGCGATTTAATATCTTTTTCGGTTCGCAGCCCAGAGCGTAAAACTGAAGTTGAAAAGAAGTATCAGATTAAGTCTGCTTCAAATACTGCCCTTGCGAAAGAGTCAGATATCTTGCTGCTGGCCGTGAAGCCACAGGGACTTGATGATTTACTCGCTGAGATCGCATCGGAAGTCAGTCCACAATCTGTAGTCGTATCGTTCTTAGCAGGTAAGAGGACGTCGCTTCTGGAGGCAGCTCTTGCTCCTAAGCAATCAGTTATTCGAGTAATGCCAAATACGCCCATGATGTTCGGTGAGGGAATGTCAATAATCTCAGCCGGCAAAAATGTTCAAGAAAGTGATTTAGAGTATTTGCGGGAAGTCTTACTTGCGTGTGGAAAGGTGATTGAAGTGAGTGAAGAATTACAAGATGCGACAGCAGCAACGAGTGGATCGGGCCCTGCCTACTTTTTTGCTTTCGTCGAAGCGATGGTAAATGGAGCCGTGAAAATGGGCATAAGTGAAAAAGTTGCAACCGAATTGGTTACTCAAACTATTATCGGATCAGCAAAAATGTTAGCTGAATCAGGTAAAAGTGCATCAACACTTCGTGAGAATGTGACAAGTCCTAAAGGTATGACTGCTGAGGCGTTAGCAGTTTTCACCGAAGGAAGACTACAAGACTTAGTTGCACGTGCCATGAAGGCCGCAGCAGATCGTTCGCGCGAACTGGCGTGAAAAAAAACTTTCTAACGGCACTCGCCTTTTTATTACTGATCACAATAAGCAATGCAAATGCTGCAACAAAATCAATTCTCGTGACACCTTTAGCAACATCTTTTGCTCTTTCTTTATCAGGTGGAGATCAACTCTCAGATGTTCTCACAAACTCTTCAGGAACCTTTCTTATTGGCACAATTGAAACATCGACTTCAACCCTTGTGACAAGCCCGGCTATTGGTGGATCTAGTGATGGATTTATATCCTCCTTTAGCTATACAGGACAGCAATTATGGAGCTTACGGCTAGGTACTCCGCTCGATGATGTTGCCACAGCTGGCTATATAGATTCACTGGGCAATATCTGGGTAGCAGGTGCTACTGCTATTCCCACACCACAAATCGCACCGACACCCTTGGCACCGAATACGGTTAACCCTTCGCAAATACAAGTAGTGCCTGCAACACCACCCACCAGTGGTTTAAAACGACTTGTTGTATGGGAGATTAGTCAGAGTGGTTCACTGCTTAATACCTACACTGCTGATTCAACAGATGTGCTTCTTCCAAGCGCAATTACCTTGAACTTGAAGAAAATTACAGTATCGGGAGTAAGTAATAGTTCCAGTGCAAATTCATTTGAGTCAACAGTTAGCCCTATTGGATTATCACAAATAAAATTAAGTAAACAGAAAACACTCCCCAGTAAAGCAGTTACCATTATTAAGAGCTCTGTTTACAGTTGGCAAAGCTTTGCGACAACAAAACCGATTCCTGGAATTTCAGGATTCAAACCAAAGGGTTTGACATCTGTTCTGATCAAAAGCTCACTAAAAGGTGGGATATCTGAACTTTTTACATTTAGTGGAAAGTTAGTCTCTCTTAAGTATCAACCAGGATTTGGTTTAGTATTAGCAAATAATGACCAGGGAACTTATAACCTGCTTTTTTACAATACAAAATAATTTACTTGAGTTTGTAACTAATTAACTTTCCATTAATTCCTGCTAGAGCATACTTAGTTGCCCCTAATTTAATCCACTCGACTGTGCCTGATTTAGAAACGTCTGAGGCTGTGACAAGTGAAATTATTCTGTTCGTTGTGTTCAAGCTGCAAAGTCTTGCTTGGCAATTAAAGAGAATATATTTTCCATCAGTCTGCATCGGTGCTGCAGGCGTTCCAAAAATACCGGAGCTTATTTGGCCAATTTTTGTTGGAATTGCAAGATCTACGTAACGGATGCTGTCTGCATCTGGAAGTGAGACACCTGTTGATGCCATCCAACTTGCTTTCACATGACCAGCAAGATTAGTTAGTCCTACGTCGTAACCCGCAATAACTATGTCTCCACCATATGAATCAAGTGTTGAGTAGGTCCAATCTTCAGGCAAAGCGCTGCTACGAGTTGCTAGCCGAACTGCTTCTTGCACGGGCTGCTTTTGTTGGTTGAGCTGCAGAACAGAGTCGTAAATCAAATAGACTTCTGAATCGATGTTCAGCGCACGCATATGAAATCCAACGTCACCAGTTGTCCGCGAGCCAGTAACACGATCTCCATCAACTAACTCATATTGCCAGGTGCCAGATGATTGAACTGCTCCTAAAATAATTCCCTGGCTTTGGTCACGATAGAAAACCTGAAGACCATCGGGCGTATCAACGCAGGCGCTTGCTCCACTTACATCACTTGCTGTGCGTATCCGATTGATATCCTTGTAGTCATTGATGAGTGTTCCGTTACCGTCAACAATGCTGTATTTCCAAGTCTTACCGTTATATCCAGCATAACGTAGCCATTTCTTTGTAACATCACCATAGAAGACATCCAATCGTTGGTTCTTTCCTGGTGCAGAAGTGCAGACCGAGATAAACCCCGAAACATCATTGGTTGTTCTTCCGCCTGAATCTGAGTTTCCATCAATAATTTGCTTACTCCACTTACCTGCATTCCATATCGCGAGTGTTAAGTTACCGGCCGTTGAGTTGCTATAAACAACAGCAGGCCTTCCCTGAAACGTTGTAGTAGCTAGATATTTTGCATCTGCATCAGAATCTATGACGGTAGAAGCCCATCCAAGTTGTGGAGTAACTGAATTACTTTTTGCACCAACTGAGGTGCCTACTTGATTTGTTGCGGTCACTGTGAATGTGTATGAAATCCCATCCTTTAAACCTGTGACCTTTATAGGACTATTAGTTCCAGTAAAGACATTTGAAGTTCCATCAACTTTTACCGTATATGAATCAATGGGAGATGTACGAGCGTTATCAGGGGGATCAAAGTTAACAATCGCGTATTTATCGCCAACGATTGCTCGAATATTACGAGGAGCATTTGGAAGCCCTGCAGGTTTACCTCCAGGTGGTTTTGTTCTCATATCTTGAAGCATCCCAAGTACTAGTGGACCAGGACTTCTGAAAACTGCTCCAGGAGGCCAGCTTGGTGTCATAAGTGCATTTGGCCCGAAGCTTTGAAATGTCACTTGATCCAAATGACTTACTGAGGACCCAGGTTGATACGGATTTGGAGTGAACAGAACTGGCTTACTGCCATTGTTTGCTGCGATACCGATGGGGCCGTTCCACACTAATGTATTTTGAAATGCTTGACCTAGTTGGGTAGAAGGTGAAGGCAGATCCATTAAACGAGTCCCATCTGGCAGTACCGCAAATGCATCAAAGGGAGTTGGACGATTTAGTTGCCCTACCCCAGTTGCTGGGTAGAAAACATCGTTTGATATAAAACCTAAACCATGTGCAAATTCATGGAGAATAATTGATTCGAGATCGTACTGGTTAGGAGGGCAGTTGCCATCTGTTCCAAGATAAAAAAGATTCTGCATCGCAGCATTGATATTGATTCGAATTTCAGGATTTGTTGGATCTAGATCTTTACCCGAAAGAGCATTAGCCATCGCAGAGGAGTACCAGACAGTTTGATCTGGAGCTCCCTGGAAATTATTAAAATAATTAACAGCGCTAGCCGAAGCTAGTACCCCAGCGGAGGTTTCAACCTGTGAAGAAGCTGTTACGTTCACTGGGACAGATGAGCTCCAGTTATCACTCCAAATATTTATTGCTGCTTGTATAGCTACTTGCTCTTGTGCTGGGATGTTTTGAAAAGTGATGTTAATTGTGCTGGCAGTATTTAAGTGAGCCGTGTTGGTGGCTGGAGTTGGGTTTATGGCGCTGACAAGCTCGGGGGCGGCATATGTATTAACCCAACCTGCCGGGATCTCTTTAACCGCAAACGCAGTGGCCGATGAAATCGGGAGGGTGAGGCCAACAATGAGAGTCGCCGACACCAGGAGAGGTGTCGTGATTTTCCTAGCCCGCATAGTGAAAAATCTTAGTGGGGAAATTGCTCAGTAATTGCTTGTACTCTAATTTCACAGCAAATACATAGATTAATGGCTGGTGGAGGATACAAATGGTCACTGTTCAGGTCTACTCGCGGCATGGGTGCCACTTGTGTGAGGCTGCGCTGAGAACTTTAGAACAACTTCAAGAAGAGCTTGTTTTTGTTATTGATGAAATATTCATAGATGCAAATCAGGAACTTGAAGATAAATACGGCGAACAAGTTCCAGTTATTCTAATTAATGGAAAACCACATGATTTTTTCAAAGTAGATCCAGAAAGATTTAAAAAAGTATTTGCTACTCTTTAGAAAGAACTTCATCTGCATCAATAATGCGATAGGCGTATCCCTGCTCAGCTAGAAAACGTTGTCTATTTTGGGCAAAGTCTTGATCAACCGTATCTCTTGCGACTAAAGAGTAAAAACGAGCCCCGCGCCCATCGGCCTTCGGACGCAAAATACGACCGAGCCGTTGCGCCTCTTCCTGGCGTGAGCCAAATGTCCCTGAAACTTGAATGGCAATAGTTGCATCAGGTAAATCAATTGAAAAGTTTGCGACTTTAGAAACAACCAAACATTTAATTTCCCCAGTTCTATAGAGATTAAATAATCGCTCTCTCTCCTTTACAGGCGTATCACCCTTGATGACTGGTACACCAAGTTCTTCACCTAAAGCGTCAAGCTGATCAATATATTGACCAATAACAAGAACTTGATCTTCAGAATGCTGCCGCGCAAGTGCGACGGCAACTCTGCGCTTTGTGAGAGTGGTTGAGCAAAAACGGTATCGATCTTCTTGCTCAGCTGTTGCGTAGTTCAACCGTTCTTCATCCGTAAGTGTTACGCGCACTTCAACACAGTCTGCTGGAGCGATATATCCCTGTGATTCAATTTCTTTCCAAGGAACGTCAAAGCGTTTTGGTCCGATAAGAGAGAAAACCTCTCCCTCCATACCGTCTTCTCTAACAAGAGTGGCAGTTAAACCTAGACGGCGGCGAGATTGAATATCAGCTGTGAATCTAAATATTGGTGCAGGCAAGAGGTGCACTTCGTCATAAATAATCAGGCCCCAGTCAATTGCATCAAATAAATCAAGGTGGGCATATACGCCACCTCGCCTCATTGTCATCACTTGATATGTTGCAATAGTTACTGGGCGGATTTCCTTCTTTGCACCTGAATACTCGCCAATGTCATCTTCGTGGAGAGTTGTTCTGCGTAGTAATTCATCCCGCCACTGCCTTGCCGCAACGGTATTTGTTACAAGAATCAGTGTTGTTGCCTTTGCATGTGCCATAGCCGCCGCGCCAACAATTGTTTTTCCAGCACCACATGGAAGGACAACCACTCCTGAACCACCATGCCAAAATCCCTCTGCAGCCATGGATTGATATTTGCGAATAGACCAGCCCTCTTCGCGCAACGCAATTTCATGGTGCTCGCCATCAACGTAACCAGCAAAATCTTCTGCAGGCCAACCAAGTTTTAGTAGCGCTTGCTTGAGAAATCCACGTTGGCCAGGATGCACAACAATAGTTTCATCGTCGAGCTGTAGTCCAAGCATGGGTGCAACTTTTTTTCCACGAGTGACTTCTCTCAGAACTGCAGGGTCATTTGAAACGAGTGTTAACCCATGAACAGGATGGGCTTCAAGGCGGAGTCGTCCATACCTGGACATGGTTTCTGCAATATCAACAAGCAGCGCATGCGGGACTGCGAAACGAGAGTACTTGAGCAGTGTGTCTACAACTTGCTCTGCATCATGCCCAGCAGCTCGAGCGTTCCATAAACCAAGTGGAGTGAGTCTGTAGGTATGGATATGTTCTGGAGATTTTTCTAACTCAGCAAATGCAGCGATTGCCCTGCGGCATTCATCTGAAAGTGGATGGTCGATATCAAGCAATAATGTCTTATCACTTTGAACAATTAACGGGCCATCACTCACCAATGAGCTCCTTAATAAATGCTGCTAGTAGTGAGATTCGATCTGAAACGGTTGACGCCAAAATATGTTCATGAGCTGCATGAGCACCATCTCCTGTCGCTCCCAGTCCATCAAGCGTTGGTGCACCTGCGGCTGCAGCAAAATTGCCATCACTTGCGCCACCAACACTGGCAGATCCGACTGCAGGCATTCCAATCTTCTTTGCTGTGGCTTCTAGCTTCTCATAAAGCAACTGAGTTGAAGTTGTTTCCAAAGGAGGCCTATTTATTCCACCTGAAACTTCAATCTGTGCATCTGGGTGCTTAGGCTTCAAAGATCTAATTGCTGAATCTAAGCGCTCAAGCTCTGCTAGCGAAAACGATCGTGAATCAATATCTAACGATGCAAGAGCAGGAACAGTATTTGTTGTCGTCCCAGATTCAAGCATGGTTGGAACAATTGTTGTTCCATGCTCAGGATTGGCCAACTTCACTACTTGAGTAATAATTTCAGCTATTTCCACAGTGGCATTAATCCCTTTTTCTGGTTCAAGACCAGCATGTGAGGCACGTCCGTGAATCTTAATTTGGTACATAGATGTACCTTTTCGCCCTACTTTTACTTTGCCATTAAGTGATGATTCCAAAACAAGTACAGCTTTCGCGCTCTTTGATACACGAGTAATTAGGTCGCGAGAGCTCTTGCTTCCGGTCTCTTCATCACTAGTAGCGATGAGTGCAACACTTTCGTGGGCATTTGGATTTTCCTTGAGTGCATATAACGCTTGTAGAAACCCTGCCTTCATATCAAAAATTCCAGGTCCACTGATTTTGTCGCCATCCACTTTCCAAAGTGGTTTGAAGGAATCAAGAGGCCAAACAGTATCTAGATGAGCAAGGAGAATAATTTTAGGATTCTTTGATCCCCACCAAAACACAGGACGACCTGACTCAATAATTATTTCAGCATCATGAGGCAAGTTATCTGCTGCAATGCTCTTTGCTACTTCCATAACTTTTTGGCACGCAGGTAAGTCCTCAGTAGGTGATTGGCATTCCACCAGCTTTTGTAAGTCAGCAAGAAATGTCATAGGAGTAGTCTGCCGTAATTCATATCTACCTGGTTACTCATTAGCCACACCCACCCCTGTTATGCGGGGAATGCGGAAATGGGTGATCTCTCCAGTGGCATGGTCACGGGCAACTAAGGTTCCAAGTGATATCGAAAGTGGATCAATGAGACGGTTTGAAACACCACCATTTGTATCAGCATATCCAATTGTTAGCCTTACTCGTTCCTCAATGTATTGATGAAGTAATTCAACCGTTTCATTCGCAGTTGTTCTTGGAATATCGCGAGGCTTATGTGAACTCGCCTTCTCACCTGCCTGAAGCGCTTTAACTGCAGAATTAATCACTGCTTGGGTAGGTGTTGATATTTCACTAACAACCCTTGGAGGTTTTGGTCGAGACTTTGCACGGCGGATAAGAGGCGCAGAAATTAGAACGCCAGTTGCATTTTCTGCCGCTGGTAAATACCCAGCTTCTCGAAGCGAATTCATTAATTCATTTATTTCAATATCAGAAACTAATACTTGTGGAGCAAGTTTGCGCATTCGAAGAGGTTCTAGCTTCTTATCGTGAAGTATTTCAGCAATAAGACCTTCATCCTCGCAACGCAGATATGTGTGGGCAATACCAACGCGCAACCTTCCATGACGTTTGGCAACATCAGTAATCAAGTACTCAAGTGGTTGAGGTACAGGCGTCTTAGAAGTTTTTTTAAGAAAATCGAGTATGTAATTACCAGTTTGCCCATGGTCTAGCCCTCGGCGAATCGAGCCTTCGCTAAAGCGATAGACGGTTGCGCCACCGCGACTTTCAATATCTGCGATAGTTCCGATTGCATTAGCAAGTTCAATAGTAAGTGGTCCAGGTGCAATTGCGCTGTTATCTGCCTGGATCAAAATATGATCAACTGGTTTTGGAAGAGCAGCTTCGATACCGAGATCTTCATTATGAAGTAGTGCAATTCCAAAGGTTGAAAGTGCTCCCTGCCCGGTAATACCAAGCCATTCAGCCTCTCTTAAAATCCATTCAACATAGTCAGAGTTAGCCCTTGTAGGTGTGAGCCACTGGATACACGTATTTACTGAATCAATAGATGGATCAACTTCTAGATTTTTCTCTAATAGTTCCAGGGCATTCCTCTTAATTAGACTGACACCTGCTCGATCCAGCTCAGGCCCTAGTGCAGAGATGTTTTTATTCTCAGCTTTCCCTATTAGTCCGCTCATCCGCGAAGTTTCCAGCCATAAAGAAGCAATTGCATGCCATCGTTCCTCAATGCTTCGGGTGAGCCAAATATCGAATGCATTTGTAGGCATAATCTGATCATCCGTATCGATCACTATTAAACCGGCAATAAACAAAAGCTCAGCAACAAATGCTGTACAGCTTTCAGATATACCTAGGTGTTCTGAGGTGCGCTTTAAATCTCTTACGCCAAGGCCGCCCGATTTCAGACCCATAGGGGGCTCGTCGGACCAATTGTGAGCTAATTCTTCACACCATCTAATAAACGTTCCAATGTTAGCTATGGCAGCTAAATCAACATCTTTTTGCTTTCTTGAGGTGCCGGAGATAGTCGGCTGTATAGGCTGGAGTTCTTTGAAAACCTTTCCTTCTCTAAAGTGAAGAGCGACCTCTCTTGGGAGTAAAACATTTTGAGAATCAAAAGGAATAAGAAAGTTATTTGTAATGAGCCATTTAATTGCGGGAGGAGCCTTCTTCACATCAGCAACTTGGCCCTTTGGTGGGCCCCAGACCATACGTAGCAATAAATCAGAGGCTCCTTTTGGCGCATCTGCAAGAAGTGAAAAATCAATTTTCTTGGTCGCTACCGGACCTAACCCGGCTGGGTGTTCGCCAATTGCAACTCTTACATTGCTTGGAACACGATAATGCTCACCGTCTTTATATATGAGTGCCCGTTGCCACAACGAAAGAACAGCTGACTTAGCATCCTTACTCGTCATACTAAGTACTTCCATCAGAGAAATAGGATCTCCAAGTGTGCAGATTGCTGTGAGAATGTCTATCTCCCATTTATTGAGGGCATCACGAGCACGCATCACACTTGGCATTGAATTTGCTCGCGCAGCCAGAGCTGAGATGTCAGTGGGGACAGGTGAGATCAGATCCGGGCGCAAAGTAAAAAGCAGCGCGATTTCACTCTCAGCGCGCATGCGCAGTTCATCAGCCAATGAGTAGGACATAACTGGCCTACATTACTGGAGTTTGGTTACCTCTATTTACAGGCCTACCTTCTTTTCCAGCTTCGAGGGGAGATCAGCGTCGTTACCTTCATAACACGGCTCAGAGAGGGCGCAATAAGTTTTTTGAATATCCTGCCCCGGCGGAAATCATGTATTGGCCAGTTATTTCGTAGCGCGTGCATTTGTAGCTGAGAATCCGGGTTGATTGCTCTTGGGTACCCGACAGTACTCAGTAAAGGAATGTCGAAGTGGCTATCTGAATATGCATATGAGTGGGCTAAATCAATATTTTTTTCTAGAGCCAAATTTTTTACAGCGATTGCTTTATTGGGGCCGTGGAGAAGTTGACCGATTAATTTACCTGTGTAGACGCCATCTTTAACTTCTGCAATAGTCCCAAGTGCGCCAGTAAAGCCGAGTCTTTCTGCAATCAGATTTGCAAGGTCAAGTGGAGTAGCTGTAACAAGCCAGACTTCTTCATTCCTTTTTAAATGTTCATTTGCAATTTCAATTGTTCCCTGCCACAAAGCTGGAGAAACATATTCATCGTAAACTTCAATTCCCATCTTTTCGATAACGTCAGCCCTGTGACCACGGAAGAATTCACAGGCAGAGGCCTGGATCTTTGCGATCTCTTCCATATCTTCAATTCCTGAGAGTCGGTATCGGATATTGGCCATAACAAAGTTGGAGATATCTTTCTTTGTGAAGAATCCACGCTGATACATACCCCGGCTCAAGAAGAAAAGTGAGGAACCCCTCATCAATGTGTTGTCTACATCGAAGAAGGCGACTCGTTTCTGGGTATCCGTCATGTCAGTACTTTAGCCCTCGCTTATGCTTATCTCATGCCCGCCACCATCCACTTCTTGCGCCATGGCGAAGTCCATAACCCTGAAAAAATTCTCTATGGTCGTCAATCCGGCTGGTATTTATCAGAGCGCGGTCAAGAGATGGCAAAGACCGTTGCAGAGTGGTCAAAGAAATTTGATGTTGGCGCAGTACACGTCTCGCCACTTCAAAGAGCGCAAGAGACTGCAACTCCACTTGCATCCGCACATCACTTACAAATTTCAACAGATGAAAAATTGATTGAAGCTGCGAATATTTTTGAGGGGAAGAAATTTGAATTAGGTTCGGGAGTTCTGCGTCATCCCGCTTCGTGGAGACATTTAGTTAATCCATGGAAACCTTCATGGGGAGAGCCTTATACCGAACAGATTTCTCGAATGCTTGGAAGTTTATTTGAGGCGCGGGATGCAGCTAAAGGTAAAGATGCATTCTGTGTTTCACATCAGTTGCCTATTTGGATTTTGCGTTCTGCTGTTGAGGGTCGGCGGCTAATTCACGACCCCCGTAAAAGGGAATGCACGTTGGCTTCGGTAACAAGTTTTCATCTTGATAGCGATGGCTCAATCGAGGGTGTCAGCTATTTTGAGCCAGCTAAGCATTTATTACCGGTAAAGAAATAATGCGAAGAAAAATATTTTCAGCGGTCTTTATTCTCGTAGGCTCTGCTTTTTTAAGTAGTTGCTCCACAGGTGGAATATCTAAATCTAGTCAGAGTGCATTTGTGGAAGGCAACGGTGTTGCCGTTTATGTAAAACCAGCAGATCGTAAACCCGCACCTGTGATTTCTGGTGCAACACTTTCAAACGGAAATATTTCACTTGAGCATGAAAAGATTACTGTCTTAAATATTTGGGCATCATGGTGTGCCCCATGTAGGGCTGAAGCTCCACTACTCTCTGATTTTGCGCAAAAGTATTCTGCTCAAGGAGTTCAGTTTGCAGGAATACTTACTCGGGATAACAACTCTTCGGCCCTCGCATTTACTCAGCGATTCAAGATCTCATATCCAGTATTTACAGATGATTCAGTGCTTGCTGCTTTCCGCAGTTCCCTGGTACCAAATGCAATACCTACGACTTTGATCATTGATTCACATGGATACGTTGCAGCAAGAGTGAGTGGTGAGGTAACCACTGCGCTACTCACCAATTTAATTGCACGAGTGCTGAAGGATTCCCCTCATGCATAACTTCTTTGTCGACCAAATCTTTAGTGGTAACTTAATTCTGGCCATGGTTGTTGCCTTGATTGCTGGAGTTATTTCCTTTTTCTCACCTTGTGTATTGCCGTTAGTTCCTGGATATCTTGCCTATTCAGCTGGAATGACTGATGTAAGAAACAAGAAGCGAACTGCTCTAGGTGCCATACTCTTTGTCAGCGGTTTCTCAGCGCTATTCATTAGTTATGGAGCGCTTTTTGGATCTCTGGGCTCAAAAATTGCCAGTGGATCCAGATGGCTATCCATAGTTCTTGGAGCTCTAACAATTTGCATGGGAATCATTTTCCTCTTCAATCAGAAGTTTTACCGGTCATTTAAACCTCAATGGAAGTCAACTGCTGGATTAGTTGGCGCACCACTTTTGGGCTTCCTCTTTGGAATTGGCTGGACTCCTTGTATTGGCCCAACTCTTGGAGCAGTTCAGGCGCTCTCTTTCCAGAGTTCGAGTGCACTCAGGGGAGCGATTCTTTCTCTTGCCTACTGTTTTGGGATTGGAGTCCCATTTATTTTGGTTGGAGTCTTCTTTGATCAATCAGCAAGGCTACGACGATTCATTTCCAAGCGAGGAAATCTTTTGACATTATTTGGTGGAGTATTTCTCATAGTAATTGGTCTACTTCAGGTAATCGGCGCATGGTCACATTTAATTAATTCCTTGCGTTCCCTCATCTCAAACTTTATCCCGGTGGTCTAATGGGATTTATTGCAGTTATGCGCTGGGGGTGGCGTCAGTTAACAAGTATGAGGACTGCGCTAATTCTTCTTATGCTTCTTGGTGTTGCTTCAATTCCTGGCTCTCTTTTCCCTCAGCGTAATCAAAACCCACAGAAGGTTGATCAGTACTTTGTGAGTGATCCAACTTTGGCGCATTGGATGGATCGCTTAAAGCTATTTAATGTATACGCGTCTCCATGGTTTAGCGCCATTTATGTACTTCTATTTATTTCCCTGATTGGTTGTGTGCTACCTCGCACAATCGATCACATGAAGGCGATCGGAAAAAAGCCTCCACTTACTCCAAAAAATCTTGATCGTATGGAGGGGTTTCGTGTTCTGACCCAGAATAACGATGTCGCTTTACAGAGTGCAAAAATTTGGTTTAAAAAAAATCATTTCCGTGTTCGGATCGAAGGCAATTCAATCTCTGCCGAGAAAGGCTACGCAAGAGAGACTGGGAACTTACTTTTCCACCTTTCATTAGTACTAATTTTAGTCGGGGTTGCTCTTGGTTCACTTTTTGGCAGTAAAGGTGAAGCAATTGTGAATATGGGTGAGAGATTTGTAAATACACCAACCTCTTACGACACCCTCTCATTCGGCAAGTTTCAAGGACAGGGTTCACTCGTACCCTTTGAACTAACTGTTACTAACTTTGCTGCTAAATATAACGCCCTTACAAGTATGCCTGAGGATTACACACTCACCACGTCAGTTGCTAACCCTGTAGGAAGTGCAGCAAAGAGCGTTGTGATTAAAGTAAACAAACCCCTCAAATATGGGAATACAAAGATCTATTTACAAGCAAATGGTTATTCACCCGTAGTGTTGATACGAGATAAATCTGGAGCAGTCACTTTTCATGGCCCTGTGATTTTTCTTCCACAGGATGCAAACCTGAGTTCAATTGGAGCAATCAAAGTTCCTGATATGAGTCCTCAAGTTGGATTTATTGCTAGCTTCTTACCAACTGCAAAGAGTAGTAAGACGGAGGGAGTATTTTCCTCATACCCTGAGGTTCTAAACCCCGAGTTAGTTATCTCAGCGTGGCAAGGTAATCTCGGCCTTGATTCAGGTAACCCTCAGTCGGTTTACGAACTTAATACATCTCAAATGAAGAAAATAGGATTACGCGGGCTTAAATTGGGCGACACATATGACTTCGGTGTCGGCTCAATTACATTCGAAGGCTGGAAATCTTGGGTCAACCTGCAGATTGTTGACGATCCTGGGAAGATGTACGCATTGTTCGGTGCAATTTTTGCAATTTTAGGGTTACTGATCTCACTCTTCACACGCCAGCGAAGAATTTGGGTAAAAGTAGGAACCCGTGTTGAAATTGCTGGTCTTGCGAAGAACGGTGTTCCCGGGCTGAATGAAGAGCTTGATGATTTACAGAGAAAGGTGGAACAAGGATGAACTCAGTACAACTTGCTTCATTTTCAAATCAGGCAATTTATGCAGCACTCTTTGTTTTTGCAATTGCATTTTTTGCCCATGCAGCTGAGGTTGCTTGGTCAGTAAAAAATATTGAGGGCTCAAAGACCACTACATTTGATTTCACTAAAACAGAGCGTGCTGGCCGAATAGGAACCGCCATGATGGTTCTTGGATTTCTAATTGTGGTTATTGCCGTTGCTGCTCGCGGGCTTTCGGCTCACCGTGTCCCTTGGGGCAACATGTATGAATTTTCGATTACAGGAGCGCTTACGCTTTGCGCTGCATATTTATTTTCGCTCGCCAAGTGGAAGCTTCGCTGGCTTGGATTACCAGTTTCATTTTTCACTTTACTTACACTCGGAACTGCAATCGTGGTTTTATACAGACCTTCAGAGCAGTTAGTTCCAGCACTTAAATCACCGTGGCTCGCTGTTCACGTTTCTGCGGCGATTATTTCAGGCGGTGTATTCCTTGTTGCCAATTTAGTTGCGGCAACTTATTTATGGATGGAAGTGGTCGAAAAGAAAGCTGAACGTCCTGCATGGGCAAAGAGAATTCCTTCTCTTGAATCATTGGATCAACTCTCCTACCGACTCATTGCTTTTGTTTTCCCACTATGGACATTTGCTGTAATTGCCGGGGCAATTTGGGCCGAATCTGCGTGGGGTAAATATTGGAATTGGGATCCAAAAGAAACATGGGCATTTATTACTTGGGTTGCATACGCGGCCTATTTACATGCGCGTGTAACAGTTGGTTGGCGGGGCCGCAGGGCGGCATGGCTCTGTATTTTTGCTGGCTCTACATTTTTATTTAACTATATTTATGTAAATATCTGGGGAACAGGTCTGCATACATACTCTGGCTTGTAGGAGTTAAATTTTCCTCAAAAATTCGTCATTGTCATCAGGCGGGATTATTTTTCGAGTGTTGGGACGAATTTTATTTACCCCACGTGGCCGACTTGTCCGACCACCAATGAACCAACCAACTGCACCCAGAGCTCCAAAGATAATTACAAGGAGTATCCACGCCCACTTTGGGAGAGTTCTCACTGATTCTTCAGGGGACTTAGCAACATCAAAAAGAGCATAGATCTGTATTGCAATAAGTGCGATGCCTAGCAATAGATCGAACATGTACTGAGTCTACCTTTGCGCGAGTAGTGCGATAGCCAAAGTTACTGCGATAAATAGTTGAAGTTTCCCCACTTTTCCTAAAATTGGGATGAGCGCTACTCCTTGGGCTCCACCCATAACGTTCTGAGAGATTCTTACTGCCATGGGTAAGAAAAGGATTGTTACAAGTGCCCAAGGTGTGATCAAAAAAGTCATAAGTGAGGCAAAGTAAGCAAGGAGAATTAATCCCACAAACATCTTTCTTGCATTCTTGTCTCCAATACGAACCGCCAGTGTCTTCTTACCCACTAACGCATCTTTTGGAAGATCACGAAGATTATTGATCGATAAAATTGCGCAAGAAAGTGTCCCCATAGGAACTGAGAGCAGAAAACTTTGCCAAGTAATACGTCCTGACTGGACGAAGTAGCTGCCAACCGTTGCGACCACCCCAAAGAAAATGAAAACTGAAATCTCACCAAATCCAGAGTAGCCGTAGGGCTTTGCGCCTCCTGTATATGTCCACGCAGCAATAATGCAGGCGAGACCTAAAGCAATCAGCCACCACGATGTTCGTGAAGCAAGGAATAATCCACAAAATGATGCAAGGATAAAACATAAGTATGCGGCAGTCTTCACCTGCCTTGCAGTTGCTAGGCCGCTCGCTACTAAACGCATAGGGCCAACTCTGTTTTTGTCTGTCCCACGGATTCCATCACTGTAATCGTTTGAAAAATTCACTGCTATTTGTAATAACAGGCTAACCAATAGCGCAGCTAGTCCATTTAGCAAATTAATGGATTTCTTATCGTGATGTATGAGGCTGGTGCCGACCAACACGGGAGCAATAGCAGCAGGAAGCGTGCGCGGACGTGCTCCTGCAAGCCACTTACTAAAACCAACCGGCTCTGAGCCAACTGCAAATGTCATGGTTGAAGTCTCTCAAATTGGGTGAGTAATTTCTTTCGATCAGGCTTTCCTATTGAAGTGAATGGAAGCTCAACGTTGGGCATAAAAGCTTTAGGAATGGCTTGGTTACCAAATTTATCTTTTAATATTCCTCTAATTTTCTCAATCTCTATCAGCCCATCAGAAGCCAACACCAGACGCTCGCCCCATTCGGCATCTTTCGCGCCACAGGTCATAAATCTTTGATTTGGAAAGATTTCGTTAAGGGTGTCTTCAATTGCCGAGAGTGAGATTTTTTCTCCACCTGAAATAATCAAGTCATCAACTCGCCCATGGACAATTAACTTCCCTTTTTTATAGTCACCAAAGTCACTTGTTATGAACCATTTCTTACTTGTTGAAATCTTCCACGCATTTTGATCGTTGAGATATGTTTTAGCCTGCATTGGCCCACTCAGTGCAATCACATGGTGCTTTCTAATCTTTACTTTCACCCCAGACAAAGGTTTATTATTAAAAATACACCCACCAGACATCTCTGACATTCCGTACGTTGTTATTACATTAATATTTTTTGACCTTGCCTCCTCCAACAAATCAACTGAAGTCGGACTACCGCCAACTAGTACAGCTTTTGCACTTTGTAGGTGCTCAAGTAGGTCGCTATCTCCATTAAGAGCACGATATAGTTGCGTTGGAACTATCGAAGTGTATTCAGCGCTTCCCTTGGTATTTTTCCCACGGTGATCAATAATTTCGCTTTGTAAAGATATCGAGCGAACTAAGACATTTACTCCGGCAATATGGTTGATTGGTAGCAAAAGTGACCAGCGTTCATTTTTCTTAGCTTTCAAATATTTGTGTGCAGCTTTTGCTGAAGCTTTAAGTGCTTTGGCTGTCAGTGCCACTTCTTTGGGTTTTCCTGATGATCCACTTGTAGGAATTACTACAGCAATATTTTTAGGCACATGCGTCTGGGTTGTTGGGCCGAAGGCGAGTGCAGGACCTTGGCCGTCCAAAGCCATCCGAAGGGCTTGGATCACCTGTGCGATTGGCCACTCCTGCTGAACATGAAGAAGTTCTCGCGGTAACGATTTTGGCATAGTCCCCGTAGGCTAGCGTCTTGTACTCGTGTCAGCGAGAACGGTAATGGCGATAGGAAGGATTACGCGTGAGCAAGCCAATTAAACGTGAACCTGGTGAACGCCGGATACCTTCTTGGATTGCTGGCAGCGGTAGTGAGAACTTTGGAGACATTAAGTATGAAGTCGCTGAAGGAATTGCGAAGATCACAATTAACCGTCCTGAAGTTCATAATGCATTTCGCCCGCAAACACTCTTTGAATTAGAAGAAGCATTTTCATTAGCTCGGGATGATGAATCAGTCGGAGCGATTATTCTGACAGGCCAAGGAACGGAAGCCTTCTGTTCAGGTGGCGATATACACGTTCGCGGTGATGATGGTTACATCGGAAATGATGCGCTTGGCAAAAAAGGAATCGGAAGACTTAATGTTTTAGATTTGCAAGTTCAAATTCGCAGATTGCCTAAACCGGTAATTGCGATGGTTGCAGGTTGGGCAATTGGTGGGGGACATGTATTGCATGTTGTCTGTGATTTAACAGTTGCTGCCGACAATGCAAAGTTTGGCCAGACCGGACCAATGGTTGGATCATTTGACGGAGGTTATGGAGCCGGTCTGCTGGCGGCACATATTGGCCAGAAAAAGGCGCGTGAAATTTGGTTCTTATGCCGTCAATATGATGCACAAGAAGCACTAGATATGGGGTTGGTAAATACCGTTGTACCAGTTTCAGAACTTGAAGCTGAGACAGTTTCTTGGTGCAGAGAAATTCTTCGCCATTCGCCTATGGCGCTTCGACTGCTCAAAGCTGGCCTTAATGCAGCCGATGATGGCTTGGCAGGTGTCCAACAACTTGCGGGAGATGCAACTTTGCTCTTTTACCTAACCGAAGAAGGCCAGGAAGGCCGAGACGCTTTTAAAGAAAAGCGCGAACCAAACTTTGATAAATTTCCAAAACGGCCTTAATCAATATGGCAACACAACCCTTGCAAGAAATCTTTCCTGATCTGACAATCCTTTCGATACCACTCCAAAATGAGTTCCGAGGAATTAAGTACCGTGAAGTCGCAGTTTTTAGAGGAACCCACGGTTGGAGTGAGTTCTCGCCATTTCTAGAATATGAGGTAGCAGAGGCAAAGACGTGGCTTGATGCAGCACTTGAAGCAGCAAATAATCCTTGGCCAAAGCTTCACCGCAACAAAATCGCGATTAACGCAACTCTTCCTGTTATTGCGCCAAAGGATGTAAAAGTAATCTTGGAACGATACATAGGGTGTAAAACAGTAAAAATAAAGGTCGATGATTTTGAACATGGAGCACTAGTTGTTGAGGCAACTTTAGAGCAAATTCCTGATGCAAAAATTAGGTTAGATGTAAATGGTGGATGGGATCAGTCAACTGCAATTAGTAACTTGCTTGAGTATCACCTGCGCTTTGGAAACATCTTTGAATACGTTGAACAACCATGTCAGACAACTTCAGATTTATCCGTAGTCAAAGCAGAGACCCCTATTCCCATTGCTATTGATGAATCGATACGCAAGAACTTATCAAGTGATCTTTCTCAGTTGAGTGAAGTAGCTGATATTGCAATTCTAAAATGGCAACCGGTTGGTGGATTTGCCGCTGCTCATAAAATTGCAGAGTCGATCGGGTTGCCTGTCGTAATCTCTAGCGCATTAGAAACTGGGATTGGTATTTCACATGGTTTAGCCCTCGCTGCTTCATTTCCAGAATCTGACTTGGCATGTGGGCTTGGTACTGTGGCTCTTCTTGAATCAGATATTTGCGGTCCTGCGGCTCTTGCAGAAAATGGCTTTTTGGACGTAGTGCGTAGAGAGCCTGCGGGGTTAGATAAATACCGAGCGAGTGCAGAGCGAGTCCAATGGTGGAATGATCGCATCGTGAAGATCTTGGAAGCCAAATGAACGCAACAAGCTTGGCTCGATCAATCATTCGCCAGTTATTGGAACTCGGCGTAAGTGATTTCATCCTCTCGCCTGGCTCCCGTAATGCACCATTATCTATCGCTCTATATGAGGCGGAGCAAAAAGGCCTTATCGATTTACACGTTCGCATAGATGAACGAGGCGCCGCTTTCTTCGCCCTGGGTATTGCAAAAGCTACCAATAATTATGTTGCAGTTGTTTGCACGAGTGGAACAGCAGCAGCAAACTTTCATCCAGCAACCCTCGAAGCTTTCCATTCTCAAAGTAATCTAGTTGTGATCACTGCTGATAGACCAAATATTCTGCGCAAGACGGGAGCAAATCAAACAACTGAACAAGTTGGTTTGTTAGCCCCAATTGCATCAATTGATATTGATGAACCGTCTGATCTGAGTAGCCATTTAGATGGCGGTCCTGTTCACCTAAATATTCAATTCCAAGAGCCACTGTTAAGTGATGAGCGGACCGAATGGCTAGCAGGCACCCAGATCAAAGGTAGATCTCCTCTATCTGTGAAAAAAGAGAATCTAAAAGTAGGTCCAAAAGGAGTTTTGATTATTGGGCATGATCGCGCAGGATTTTCAGTTGAGGAGCTTTCAAACTTTGCTCAAGAACTAGCGTGGCCTCTTATCGCTGAAGATCCTCTCTCATTTCCTGGCTCATTTGCTCATGCCGCTTTAGTACTTACTGATACAGAACTACGCTCCTACTTAAAAGCGGATGAGATTATTGTTATTGGTCGAACGACATTGTCTAGGAGCGTCAATTCATTTATTGCCGATTGCCCACAAGTAATTGTTATCGATCCAAGAATTCAAAACGTTGATATCAACCGCAGTGCATCTCAAATTTTCACATCACTACCAAACATTAGTTCGCAGAAAGATACAGCTTGGGAAACAAAGTGGAAAAATCTGAATACTCTTGCCCAGAGTTCACTTCAAATTAATTGGTCTGAGCAAGATGCAATTAGAGCAATCACCTCAAGCATTCCAGATGATTCTGCTCTATTTATTGGGAGTAGTAGGCCCGTGCGCGACATTGAAGCATTCGCAATACCTAGAGGGGGTATCGTAACTTTTTCTAATCGCGGCTTAGCAGGAATTGATGGGAATATTTCAACAGCATTTGGAATCGCAACTCATTTTAAGCAAAGTTACGCAATTTTGGGTGATTTAACCTTCTTACATGATGTTTCAGCGCTTGTTAACGCACCAAATGTTAATCTCACAGTTTTTGTGATTGATAACAATGGGGGAGGAATATTTAATACATTGCCCCAAGCAGGCGTCGACGGGTTTGAGAGGATTTTTGGAACTCCACATAACTTGAATCTAGAGAAGGTAATTGCCGGCTTTGGCCTTGACGTAGAGAAAGTAAAGAATGTTGCAGATATTCATCGTTCAATAAATCATGTGCCTGGTGGACTAAAGTTTGTAATTATAGAAGTACCAACAAGAGAAGTTAATGCTGGCGTATTAAAAGATATTACTCAGAGTTTTTGTAAGGCACTACGAATTGGAAGTAATTTAGCCTGACTTTCAGCAAGTTCTTGAACGGGATCTGATCCTGCAACAATTCCACAACCTGCGTATAAACGAATTGACTTGTGATCCTCTGAGAGATATCCGCACCTTAAGGCAATTCCTATTTCGCCATCACCACGTCCATCAACCCATCCAACTGGACCTGCGTACCGGCCCCGGTTCATAGATTCATATTCTCTGATTAGATCTTTAGCCTTATCTGTAGGGGTTCCACAGACTGCTGCTGATGGGTGAAGAGCCGAGATGAGAGTAAAAATGTCCACGTTGGCGGGCGACTCGTTTATTACTCCCGTTACATCGGTGGCCAGGTGCATGACATTGGGCAAGTGCAAGACGTAGGGTGATTCAGGAACGTTCGTGGACGATGCATAGGGAGCAAGTGCATCTGCAACTGAACGGACAGCATATTCATGCTCTTCTAGATCCTTGGATGATTTCGCCAACGATGCAGCAAGAGCAAGATCTCGTTCTTCATCGCCACTTCTCCGGATTGTTCCTGCCAAGACTCTTGATGTAACAAGAGTCTTACTCAAACGCACAAGCAGTTCAGGTGTCGCCCCGATGAGATTACCCAGAGAGTAAACCCATGTTGAAGGATAAAGAGATTCAAGCTCATGAACTAGTGATAACGCATCGATGGGATTAGCTGTAGTTGCAGTGATATCACGTGCCAATACAACTTTATCAAGCTCACCTGACTTAATTCTGCTAACTGATTTTTGAATTCGCTCGCACCACTCTTCATCATTTAGAGAGCCTTGCCCCCAGGTAATTTCGCCAAGTGCGGCAGACTTTTCTGCCTTTGAAAGTGAAGGCTGCTTATCACCGATCCATGTGATCCAGGATTTCCCATTTCGAACGACAATAACTACTTGGGGAATGAGTAGAAGAGATGACTCAGTTTCATCAAAGGAGAAAGAGGTGAAAAGAATCGGACCAGTGCCGCTTCCATGAACATTATTATGAATGTCTAATTGAGTAAGTTCGTTTCTCCACCAAAGTGACGCCTCTTGGAATCTTTTCCTTCCAGTTACTTCATGCGACTTATATATTCCAAAGGCAACAAAGCCTTCACCACTTTTGATCCATGAAGCAGCAAGGGGGAGGCCGCAAGCAATCTCACTTAGTCCTGGATGATCTCCAAGGACTTCTGTGGTAACTGAAATTGGCACGGCACTAAGTTACGTGGTTTTAGCGCTTTCTAATAATCGGCACTAGTTTCCAGCACGCTGGTAGCGCAGTACTTGCAATAGCGATTTTGATCACTTCGCCAAGGAGAAATGGAGTGAATCCTTTAGCAAATGTCCAACTCCAGCTTTGCGCTGCAACGTGGTGCAACCAAAACATTCCACAGCCAAAAACTATAAAGTCACCCAAAATCATCGTTGGGATAACGGTCCTAATTTTTTGATCCCATTTGCGCTGTGCAAGATAACCAGTTAGAGCTGTAGCTAGGAGCATTCCAACAAGGTAGCCGCCTGTCGCACCTGTTATACGAGCGATTCCATGTGAGCCAGATGCAAAAATTGGAGCACCAAGAAAACCAACAATGAGATAAGTCGCAAAAGTTGTAAAACCAAGTGAGGCTCCATATGCGGTTCCAATTAACAAGGCACCAAGTGTTTGTCCAGTGACAGGTACGGGTGATCCAGGAATCGGCAGCGCGATTTGTGCCATGACTGAAAGAAAGAAGACGCCACCAACAACAAGAGCGACTTTGGCTTGTGTAGTACTTCGCGCAACAAATGCTGAGCGTAAAACTGCAGGAGTTGCGCTGGACATGAGGGCTATCCTTCCAAGCTTGCACTAGGTAGTCTTAATTTGTCAGACCAGCCTACTACAAGAAGAATATAGGGGTGAGTAACTCCGCCGATCTAAATAAGAAGCCAGAAGAAGTTTCTGCGATGTTTGATGGTGTTGCTGCGCGGTATGACATTATGAATGATCTGCTTAGCTTTGGTCAGACAAAAACTTGGCGCAAGGCAGCAACTTCAATTATTGCCCCAAAAAAGGGAATGAAGATTCTAGATATTGCTGCTGGGACTGGATCATCAAGTCGCCCACTTGCAGATGCCGGCGCGGAAGTTATTCCAGCAGATTTTTCACAAGGGATGTTGGATGCTGGGAAGAAACGCCACCCTGACTTAAAGTTCACATTGGCTGATGCACTCAAGTTACCTTTTAAAGAGAACGAATTTGATGTAACAACAATTTCATTTGGACTCCGAAATACAACAGATATGCAGAAAGCACTCCAGGAAGCGCTTCGCGTGACAAAAGTCGGTGGACGCATTGTTATTGTTGAATTCTCACATCCTACAAATATGATTTTCCGCAAACTGTATATGAAATATTTAGTGGGTTTTCTTCCTAAAGTTGCCCGAAAGCTTTCATCAAATCCTGATGCATATATCTACTTAGCGCAATCAATTCAAGCTTGGCCGAACCAAGTTTTACTCGCGGAGAAGATATCTCAAGCAGGATGGAAGAAAGTTGCTTGGCAGAACCTGACATTTGGAATTGTTGCGATTCATATTGGATATAAGGAAAGCAAGTAATGGCTTTCGGAATCTCACTTAGTGACGTGAAACTTGAAAAATCACTTAAGAAAGATATGGCGCGCGTTGAAGATTTGCTACGAACTCATATTCAAGGTGACTACCCCCTTGTCGTCGAGACATCTCGTCATCTAGTTGAAGCAGGAGGCAAGCGCCTACGTCCCTTGCTTACACTTTTGGGAGCCCAGTTTGGTGACCCGAATAGAGATGGCATTATTGAAGCTGCTGTTGTTTGCGAACTTACCCATTTGGCAACTCTTTATCACGATGATGTTATGGATGAAGCTGCGCTTAGGCGGGGTGTAGCAAGTGCGAATGAACGCTGGGGAAATACTGTTGCAATTCTTACCGGTGATTACCTTTTTGCAAAGGCTTCAGACATGTTGGCAGACCTTGGTCCAGAAGCAGTTCGTTTACAAGCTCGAACATTCGAACGCCTAGTTATTGGGCAGATCACTGAAACTCAAGGATCAACATCTGGGCTTTCACTTCTAGATCACTATCTCAAGGTAGTAGCAGATAAAACAGGCTCCCTGATTGCAACATCGGCAAGGTTCGGAGGATTGCTCTCAGGTGCAAGCGCACAAGATGTGGAGGCTCTAACTCGTTTTGGAGAGAAGATCGGCATAGTTTTCCAATTAGCAGATGATGTAATCGATATTGCAAGTGAATCAAATGAGTCTGGTAAGAGACCTGGAACAGATCTTCGTGAAGGCGTTCCAACCCTAGTCACACTATTCATCTTGGAATCAGATGATCCAGCTGATGCCGAGCTTAAGGCGATTCTTAGAGAGCCAATTACCGATGAAGAGGTGGTCGCTCAAACCTTGAAGAAATTACGTTCTCACTCGGCGATGACGAAGTCTCGAGATTTGCTCCATGAGTACGCAGCAAAAGCAGAAGAAGAAATCGCGGGACTACCTGACATTGCTGCCAAGCATGCTTTAGTCGAGCTCTGCCAAACTATTATTACTCGCACTTCCTGACTTAACTAGATCTAGCCCAAGAGCTAATAGAGCAACCCAAACGATGAGGAATCCAACCCATCGCGCAGTTGTCATGACTTCATGACGTACAACGACTCCAATAAGAAATTGCACAGTTGGTGTGATGTATTGCAAAAGTCCAATAACGGTATATGGCAATTTATTTGCTGAACTATTAAACATTAAGAGTGGAATGGCTGTGACAACCCCAGCAAGAATGAGCAAAGTAGTTAGACCGACATGGTGACCAAATTGCCCTGTTCCTTTATTCCCAAGCCA
>Ga0208616_1000023_pt1 | contig 75910 bp, 75 predicted proteins | sample CryBogCBE16Oct07_FD_184575 | JGI IMG/M metagenome (GOLD analysis project Ga0208616, IMG submission 184575) | Freshwater microbial communities from Crystal Bog, Wisconsin, USA - CBE16Oct07 (SPAdes) (version 2) | ecosystem: Environmental > Aquatic > Freshwater > Lake | place: Crystal Bog... | reverse complement strand
TAACGCCTTGTGCAAATGAACCAAAGCCGCTTGCATATGTCATCCAACCTAAAGCAACGGCACCAGAACCGGGCGCTGAAGTAGAGATACCCTGCGCAAAGGATTGATCACCGAGTGCACTAACACCAACACCTAATGCCGCAGCATATGCACCGTTTACTACCGAGCCATAACCCGCAACAAAACCACCGCTGTTATTAGCAACGTTTGAAACACCGAGTACAGTATTATAACTACCGAATGATGATGTTAGATAACCGTTTGTATAACTCGCACTGCCTGAAGCGTATGTAGAAATGCCCCAAGCTTGTGCTGCTGGTCCATTTGCTACTGTACTAACACCACCGGCATGAGAAGCAGAACAGAGTGACTGTGTTAGGGTACCTTGTGCATGACTATGTCTACCGGAAGCAAACGTATAAGATCCTTCAGCATGTGAATTGAAATTAAATGCCGATGTTTGATGGCCTTGTGTGTGATTTGATTGACCACTTGCAACTGTTTGATTGCCTTCGGCATGGCTATAATTGCCAAGTGCTACAGTAGCATTGCCTTCAGCATGACTATAACTACCAGTTGAAGTTGTGCCTTGCCCTTCGGCGTGAGAACCGGTTCCAAAGGCACTGACTGCAAAACCTTCTGTATGCGCGTAATCTGCTCTATTTACTGTTAAGCTACCTTCAGCGTGTGCATTATTACCGGTGACGTAGTTATTGCTACCTTCAGTATGACTGTAATTACCGTTAATGGTATTGTTACTGCCTTCAGCGTGTGCAGCTGAACTTGTAACTGTATTAGATACACCTTCAACGTGACTGTATTGACCGGTTATTGTATTGCTTGTACCTTCGGCATGAGCGAGTACGGTGTTAATGTAGTTATTTGAACCTTCTGAGAAAGAACCATAACCATTAACGGTATTAAAAGTACCTGCTGCAAAAGCACCAGGACCGGTTACATTATTACCTGAACCAACTGCGAAAGATGTTGCGCCAGAAGCTTTATTATTTGTACCGAAGACGGCACTATCTACACCGTAAGCTACAGATGAATTTGCAGCAAATGAGCGTAAGCCGTTTGCTGAACCGCCTTGAAATTCTGTATTACCGCTAGCTGAGACGTTTCCATATATGGATAAAACTCGCCCTGCTACAGGTGTATTACCATTAATAACAACCTGACCGTTATTTTCAATAAAGAACGCATCTTTACCGCCGCCGGGATTTGCAGGATTCGGACCATCGCCGTCGATAAAACGTACGATAGGTTGAGCACCGTACTGTACAACGGATAGTGCAGGACCGGTACCAGCATTAATAACAGAAACTGCACTAGTTACAGTTACGAAATTTTGAAAATAGTTAAAAGGTCCGAAAACCGAAAGGTTGCCGTGAATTGTTGTATCACCGCCAAAATAAGCGCTTGTATTGACATTTATAGTCTGCGCACTGAGAGCAGCATTAAGAACAAAATCACCCTGGAATGGCTCTTCGTGACTAGCTATAGGATCTGTAGCCGCATCAGGATACCCAGGTGTTGAGTTTGTGTGGTGATTTTTTCTATGAAGCTTATTGTGAAACCTTGCATTATCAGCCATATATTGAATATTTATGGTTAACTTACTGTTTATCCTCTATTCAACGAAGGATTAAAAAATATATTAAATATTTACTAATGAATATTTTTGAAATGGTTAAAACGCCGCGTCTTTTTAATGAAAAGAAAGAAAGCTACTATACAATATTCGGTTTCGATACAACGAGTAAAGTTGCCGCGCAGGCAATTGACATTGTTTATTGGTTTATCATATTTGTTGCATATTGCTTTGCATTTCACGCTCTTAATAATATTCTTATTACTTGGAATTGGTTTTTAGTAGGTCTTGCATGTTTTGCCGTCGTAGGGTTACCTTATTGTGTAAAAATCATTCTTTTTGGTAGAAATCAATTCCCTATAAAGGCAGCACTTCTTTGTTTATTTCTTAGCCTTTTACCGACAATCTTTGATTTCACCGGCCTTTATTCAGAAACTGGTCTGCAAGATAGCTTAAAACAAAGTAAAACACAAATTACCGATTCTTTATCCTTTTTTGAAGCTGAGAGTAAAAAAGCTGTACAAAATCAAGAATTAGATATTAAAAATCAAGGTCGTGAAAAGAAAAACGAAATTGAAGCTAGTTTAGGACAAAAGGTTACAACATTAAAAAAACAAATTGAAGATGCAAATCAGGAAGTTATAGATGAGAGACAGGGCGTAAGGGGGAAGGCGGGTGATGGGCCGAGAACTAAAGAGCTTCAGGCTGATTTAAGAAGACTTCAAGCACAATCAGACATTGAAGTCAAAAACTCAAAAGCCGAAATAGACAGGCAGGAGGCCGCCGTAGATCAGGAAGTAGCAGATCAACTTAAAGCCTTAGATCAATCAAACAAGTTACTAGGTGATAAGCTTCTGGCGTGTAAAAAGGAAATTAATGAAGTTAATAATTTCCGTGAACTTGAAAATGCTACATTAAATGCAAATAGTCTTATTTCATCAATAGCATCTACTCTTAATACCAAATTCACACCTGTAAAAATTATAGGATCTGATAATATTATCAAAGTCTCGTTTAACTCGCTTTTTTCACTTGATACTACAGCTCTTGTTTGTTTTCTTCTCGCCTTTCTTATGGAAATCGGTGATATCATCATTACGTTTGTAATGAGATATGAACCTGTAGCAAAAGCACCAAAAATTAAACAGGACGAAACATTAAGAAATATCCGCTATACTAAAACGTATGATGGGTACTAGCCTTTATACTTTTTAGAAAATTGCTTAGCTGTTGACTGACACCATTGCTTGTAAGGGCAATTATCACATACCCTATCTGAGTCTAGATAGAGTTTCGGTGCAATACAGCTTCCATTTTTTGTATTATCCAATACAAACTCAGCAGTAGTGGTGTAAAAACGTCTTTCAGCAGGTTTCCATGCCTTGACTGCTGCTGTAGCTTCCTGTTCGGAGAGACGCTTATGTCTAGGTTTCTTAAGAAGCTTGAGGCGTGCTAACACCTTGTGATCAATTTCAAACGGCTTAAGATGACTAGGACGTAATTGCTTCTGTACTTCCTCTGGAGATACACGTTGTTTGAGCAAGCGTTTAGCTTCATTGCTAACATAGTTATCACAAAAACTACCCAGAGAGCCAAATTTCTTAATACCCTTTACAATACCGGCTTTTGAAACTCTACGTTCAATACCTGTAACAATACATGTCATAATCTTTGACTTTACAGTACCATCATCAGGTTTAGATGCTTGTATGCTCGTCTTTTGTACAGGTGTCTTCTTAAGAGGTGCCTTTTTCTTTGACTTGGAAGTGCGCTTAACTTTCATTGCTGTTATATTATGGAAGCTATTTATAAATTCAACAGTTGATTTTTTCAAGCTTTACTTTTATATTGAGAAATATGCCGTACATTAAACAAATAAACCGCAGTATGCTGAAGTCGACGACAGATGCAATTGCAAACAATGCTCCTATAACAGTGGGCGATCTCAATTATCTGCTTACAAAGGTCTGTCATGCATTTTTAGATAAACAAATTCATAGGAATTATCAATCTTATAATGATGTCATTGGTGCTCTTGAATGCTGTAAGCTAGAATTTTACCGCCATGTTGTTGCACCTTACGAGGAAGAGAAAATAAAGGAGAACGGCGATGTCTAATAGAATGTCAGCAAGCAGTATTCGTAAGCTCGCTCTTAAGGGCAGACTCGTTCCTATTATTCAGGAAAAAGACGGTAAGCACTATCTTGTAGGCTACAGGCGCAAGGCCGAAAGCCGCAAGAAGGATAGCTTCCTGCTGCCGGAGCCAGAGCTCATCAACGTTTTACCACAAAAGAATAGTTGATATTGATTTTTGAACAGTTAATATCAGATTCAAACCACGAAAGGAGGTGAAATAATAATGAACTACGATAGCACAAACATCCGTCCTAAGACGTTCTACGTCCAGATTGAGCGGAACCGTAACGGTGAGTTTACCGTCAAGCGCGCGAACATGCTCGAGAAGACTAATCAGTTTTCTCGTACACTCCGTCGCGTCGATGCACGTGACTTCACTCGCGCACTTCGCAACAACACGATCAACGTCGCCTAAGACAGTCGTATAAATGAGGTGCCATACTTAAAAGATTTCACGGGTATGGCACCTCTATTTACGCACCATATAATAACAATCAACCCTTATGAATGCAGAATTAGCAGCAGAAATAAATAACAGATTAAAAAAATCACTCGGAAGAGATCCATCCGCTCTTACTTGTATTGTTACAGGTAAATCGCGTCCTACGAATTCACAATACCTAGAAGAAAAAGCAAAGAAGGCAGGGTCAAAGGAAGAATTCTTAGCACATTATATTTGCAGAGATGCACTAACACTTTTAAAAGCAGGAAAAACAATTGATGAGGTGAGAGCGGAATTAAATGTCAATCCTCTTTGGGACAAACCAACACCACAGCGTTTGGAAAAGGCCATGCAAATCAATGGCAGATAAGGCTTGCACAAATAGCATAATTCCTATACACTAAAAGGAACAATGAAAATACTACCTAAAATTATTCAAAATAAAGGATTTACCTATAAGCAACTTAAGCGTGTAGGCGATAAGGCGATCTACGAGCAAACGAAGAAGGGACAGAAGGACAAATCGTTTGAAGTCATTAAGATCGGCAGCCATAATGGGTATGAGCTTGGTGGTCAAAAGATTGCTCCGGCAGAAACCTATCCTGGTGCAAGTTCTTGGGGAACAAATGGTTGGACTTTTACATCCCTTGAGTCGGCCGAAAAAAAGTTTAAGTCCCTGAAATAAAGCTTGTAATTCATTCCCGATTCCCACATAATAGATAAATCATGAAACTTAACTTCTCTTCTACTGAGTTCGTTGCTGTCAAAGATATCGCTATTCCTGATATCTATTATCGTCGTCTTAAAACCGGTGTTGAAGTCATCGATAATATGTTTGGTGACGGTATTCTCCCTGGTACTGTTATGACGATTTCGTCCCGAGCTGGCCTCGGTAAGTCTACGTTTGTTCTGCAAATGCTCAATCATTTGACTAAGTTCGGCCACAAGATTGGATACTGCTCTTCTGAGGAATCCGTCTATCAGGTAGCGTTTGCCTGCAAACGACTCGGGATTACCGAAGTAGGTATTTGCAATGAGAACAAGCTCGGAAGTATTCTCCGTAATATGGAAAATATGAGCGTTGTTGTCGTTGATTCTTTCCAGGGTATTGAATATGGCGGTGTTGATGAAAAGGCTGCCATTGAGATGCTCATTCAGAAGGCAAAAGAGACGGAGTGTGTCCTCGTTCTTATCTGTCATATGACCAAGGGCGGTGAGATGCGTGGTAACAACCTTCTTACGTACGCTGTTGACGTGAATATGTTCATTGATACGGTCAAGGATGCTCCAGCTGGTACCAGGCATATTTTCTTTAGTAAGAATCGTTTCGGTCCCGGTGCTGAGTTTGACATTATTCTTGAGAAGACGGGTTTTGACTTCAGTGCTATTCTCGATCACGGAGGTAAAGAGAAGAAGACTTCGAAGAAGGAAGAAGAGCGTAAGAAGATTCTCGACATTAACGGTAAGATCACTGTTCAGGCTGCTTGCAAAGCAGCTGGTGTTGATGCTACTCGTGCCGGGTACCTACTCAGGGAGCTTACTAACGAGGGTAAGCTCAAGCGCAAGGGTAAGGGCATGAAGGGTGTATGGACGAAGACTACAAATACGGTTGTAGAGATTGAACATCTCCCTACCGCTAATAATTATCTACACGCATGAGTGCAGGAAAAGGACCACGGCAAAGGCCAACAGATTTTAAAAAGCTAAGGGCAAACTACCCTAAACCAACAGGTAAGGTTGAAGGGTTTGTACAAGGCAAAAAAGGCAAGATTACTAAAACGTATAAGTGAAAGCAATAGGCATTCTCGGCTACGGTGAAATCGGATCATCGATTGAAAAATTATATCGCAGTCGTGGGTATGATATCCGGATTATTGACCCAGCTAAGAATTTTGATGATAGTTTTGAAGGTGTAGATATTATTAATATCTGTATACCATATAGTAAGATATTTAAAGTTATTGTTGAGGATATTATTAACCATGCTTCACCAAAGCTAACAATTATACATTCATCTATACCTGTAGGAACAACAAAGTCAATACAAGACAAATACGTTAAAGATGCAGCATATAGTACGTACGTTGTTCATAGCCCGGTAAGAGGTAATCATCCTGATTTATTTTATAGTCTTAAGACATTTGTAAAATACATAGGAACAGATACACTAATTGGAGCCAAGCTCTGTGCCGAGCACTTTGGTGAGATTGGCATTGAGTACAAGTATATTGGTAGCTCGAAGACAACAGAATTAGCCAAGCTTATGTGCACAACCTACTACGGTCTATGCATAGCATGGCATGATGAAATGGATAAGCTTTGTAAGGAGCATGGTGTTGAATTTGAAAGCGCTGTAGAACACTGGAACAAGACATACAATGAAGGTTATACCAAAATGGGTATGTCTAATGTTGTCAGACCTGTTCTCTATCCACCGAAAGGCAAAATAGGCGGGCATTGTGTTATTCCAAATGCGAAACTACTTAGAGATGTTATTGATAGCAATTTATTGAATGCTATTATTGATCTTGAGTAGACTTGCATATTAAAAACGCTATTTTATTATTGTATAAATGATTAGTAACTTGCTTAATTATACAATAAACGGTAAACCGTTTGGTTATGATGTTACGGCAGAGGCATTTACAAGAGGTAAAGACGAATGCTCATTTAGACACAATAAAGTTTTTACAAATAGTGAGCTTTTAAAAAATGGATATATTATTCGTCAGTTTCCGCAATTGTGGCATGATAATATAACAGCGGCTATTACAGAATTCGTTAGATCGAAGATTGAACAAGCTTCGGCTCCTACTTCAGGTTTTACACTAGAAAAATACCACGAATTCGTAAGCAACGATGTACATAAGCAGGTTGTATCCAGCTTTCGCGGAGGGTTATTTGGTCTCGGTGGAATTCACTTAAAGCATTTGGGTATAGATTATAGAGACTTTGATAAATTTATTAATGCTTCTATAGGTAGTAATTTATCTAGCAATTGTAAGCGTTATTTCTTTTCAGTAAAGCACTTCTGGATTCGTATAATACGACCAAGAACCAACGATAATAATCCACCACATAAAGATACACATATTAAGCGCATTCAAAGAAATGTTAATGTCTATCTTCCTCTCGCTGGTAGTAATAGCAATTCATCACTACCTTTAATCCCTTGTTCTCATTTAGATAAAGAGTCTGATTATATAAAATCTACATCACCGTGCTGGGTCGGTGATAAAAAGTTTAATGTACCAGCTATTATTGAGCGTAGAGGTGGGCTTGATATGATAACACCTGATCCAAAGCGAAATGAAATTATGATCTTTACCCCTTGTATTGTTCACGGAGGTGGTGTGAATAGCAATGCAGATACTACACGTGTTTCGCTCGAAATGCGCTTCTTTAAGTAACGTTATTTATTCAAATAACAAATTGATTTTCGGTATAGAAAACTTTTGTAAAAATACCGAAATTACGGTAGGTGTATCGCTTGTAAAAGTGATAAATTATATTACAATTCTAATATAACTACTATGATCTTCGACGAACAAATCTCACGCAAACCGAATCACTACAAATGGACTGATGAATTCATCGAATCAATGCATAATGGATTCTGGACTGATAAGGAATTCAGTTTTAAATCCGATGTCCAACAGTTTAAAGTTAATTTGACCGATCAGGAGAGGGAGATCATTATCCGCTGCCTCTCGGCGATCGGTCAGATCGAAGTAGCTGTTAAAACATTTTGGGCAAAGCTCGGTGAGAACTTACCACATCCTTCTTTACAGGATCTCGGCTATGTTATGGCTAATACAGAAGTTATTCATAATAATGCCTACGAAAGACTTTTGACCGTTCTAGGTCTCGAAGATATCTTCGAGCAGAATCTTAAGCTTGATTGGATTCAAGGTCGAGTAAAGTATCTTAAGAAGTACACCCATCGTTTCTATAAGGATTCAAAGAAGCAGTATCTTTACGCTCTTATTCTTTTTACTCTCTTTGTTGAGAACGTGTCATTAATGTCTCAATTCTATGTTATCAATTGGTTTGCACGTAATAAGAACGTTCTCAAGGATACTGATCAGCAGGTAAAGTATACTCGCAATGAGGAGAACATTCACGGACTTGTCGGTACAAAGATCATTAATACAATTAAGGAAGAGTATCCAGAGCTTATTGATCAAGAACTTATCGACCGTATTATTGACGAAGCTAAGGAAGCATATGAATCTGAAGCCAAGATTGTTGATTGGATGGTCAATGGAATTAAAGAAGAGGGTCTCTCAGCTCCTATTCTCAAGGAGTTCATCAAAGACCGTCTTAATGAGTCACTTCGTGGAATTGGATTTCCTGATGCATTTGAAACCGATAAGGAGCTTATAAGCAAAACAATGTGGTTCAATGAAGAGCTCCTCGGTAACAATATGACCGATTTCTTTCACTCAAGACCTGTTGAGTATTCAAAGAAATCGCAGTCCTTCTCTGAAGACGATCTATTCTAAACAATAAATACTAATATTATGAAATTTGATAGACTCGCTGCTGCTTATTTAAGGGTATTAACAGAAAGCCATGACGAATATCTTCCCGGTCAATCGATTGGTGACAATTATATCATTCTCGGTAGAGAGGGTGATAGCTATAATGTCGCTGAGATTGGCGAACAAGATGTATACCCAGCTTCTGAACTTAAAGACACTGGTACAACCATCGGTGGTATGCAAGTTATGACTTGGTCCCATACCGGAGAAGATATTATAGTTTCTAATGATAAGACTGAAGAAGGGGATTATGTAGGCTTTCCTATTGAAGGCGGCTTCTTAATGACAGCTGAAGAGATTGCTGATCTATAAAAAGAATAGATAACAAAAAGAGATACTAGTATTCTCTCTTTTATCAATTAAAATACTCTGTAATGAATAAGGATATCTATTGGCTTAATAAAGACTCGAGAAAGTTTCTCAGTCGTGGTTACCTTCTTGAGGGTGAAACTGCCGAGCAACGTATTAGAGATATTGCCGAGAAGGCAGAGCATTATCTCAACTTACCGAGCTTTGCTGATAAATTTGAAGACTATATGCATAGGGGGTTCTACTCTCTTGCATCTCCTATTTGGTCTAACTTCGGTCGTGTAAGAGGCCTTCCTATCTCCTGCTTCGGTTCATATGTCAATGACGATATGGATGATATCCTTTATAAAATGTCAGAGGTCGGTGTTATGTCGAAGGTCGGTGGCGGTACATCTGGATACTTCGGTGCTATTCGCCCGAGAGGTACGCCAATTTCCTCAGGTGGTGAAGCGACAGGCGTTCATCATCAGCTAACTGTATTTGAGTCTCTTACGAACTATATTTCCCAAGGCAATGTCCGCCGCGGTTCATTTGCAGCTTATCTTCCTATTGATCATCCTGATATTGAAGAGTTCTTAAAGATTAGAGGTGAAGGTGATGATATTCAAAACCTTTCAATTGGTGTCTGTGTCTCAGATAAATGGATGAAGTCAATGATTGACGGTGATAAGGAAAAGAGAGCTCTTTGGGGACAAGTTATTAAGAAACGCTTTGAATCCGGTTATCCTTATATCTTCTTTACTGATAACGCTAATAAACAGGCTCCTAAGGTCTATAAAGACAAGGGCATGAAGATTAATCATAGTAATCTTTGTACAGAGATCATGCTTTCTAACGGTATTGATGAATCGTTTGTTTGTGATTTATCTTCACTTAATCTCGAGCGCTGGGATGAATGGAAGGAAACAGATGCTGTTGAGACACTCGTTTATTTCCTCGATGCAGTCATGACAGAGTTCATCAATAAGACAGAGGGTATGAAGTTCATGGAGCATCCTAGAAACTTTGCTATCAATCAACGAGCCCTTGGCGTTGGTGTTCTTGGATGGCACTCACTTCTTCAGCTTAAGATGATTGGATTTGAGTCAATGGGTGCTAAGATGCTTAACGGTCAGATCTGGAAGTTTATTCGTGAAAAAGCAGATCATGCTTCAGAGAACTTAGCTAAGGAATATGGTGAACCACCTCTTCTCAAGGGATATGGTCGTCGTAATTCCACTACGCTTGCTATCGCACCTACAACATCGAGTTCATTTATTCTTGGTCAGGTATCACCGAGTATTGAACCGCTTAATTCTAACTACTTTGTCAAAGATTTAGCTAAAGGTAAGTTTACTTTTAGAAACCCGTACTTAAAGAGGCTTCTTAAAGAGAAGGGTAAGGATGATGATGAGACCTGGAAGGCAGTCCTTATTAAGGGCGGTTCAGTTCAGCATCTCGACTTCCTTACGCAGGAAGAGAAGGATGTCTTTAAAACATTCGGTGAGATTTCACAGAAAGAGATTATTATTCAAGCTGCTACCCGTCAGAAATATATTGACCAGGGTCAGTCGCTGAACGTAATGATCCCACCCAATACAAAACCCAAGGATGTCAATGAACTCTTGATTTTTGCTTGGGAGCAGGGTATTAAGAGCTTATACTATCAGCGTTCAGCTAACCCTGCGCAAGAATTGGCACGTTCTATTCTTACTTGTGCAAGTTGCGAAGCATAAATACTTTTATGAGTAAATTTGAAGCAATTTGCGAGGCTTTAAAAGAAAGAATGACAGATGAAGAGAGCTTAAAAGAGTTTCTTCATAAGCGTCTTGCTGGTGCTAAGAAAATACAAGCACAAGCTGAAAAAAAAGGTGGCTACTCAACACTAACTGCTATTCACTTTAAAGCTAAATTTAAGCCGTATAGTGAGTGCATGAAGCATGTAGACGGGGCTGATTTTGCTAAGAAAGCAGCAGATGAATGTTTTGAGAAGCTTAAAAATTGGGATAAGATGTCGCAAAGAGAATTTCAGGCAGTTATGGGTGAGCTTGAAGCTTATGGTGAGGTCTACATAAGAGAGACAAAACCAAATAGCATAAAGCTGAACTAATCATGCCCTTCATCAGCGTTGTGCTTACGTGCTTGTTGTTAACAGCATGTTCGACACTTAACGAATACCCGTGCCCTGATGATACGGTAACTCAGGTACATAATTTTCATCAAAATACCTACTACAAGGTAATGAAGTACTTTACCGTTACAGGTGATGTAGAGCAGGATAGAGTAACACACATGTATAGTACATATCCGGTTCTAAAAAAAGATTTCTAAATCACGGCTTGTGATTCATAATAAAATTAATACAACCATCAAGCCCGTCCTGATACTGCTTAGGGTAGGTTTTCTGCGATAGGAATGTTTTTATTTTCTCTCTCTCTTCTAATGGTAATGTCCAAAGACGGAATTCCGGTATCTGCTCTTCTTCAGGTAATGATGTATGGTGTTTAGCAACACCGTTTTTATGTATACCTTCTATCATCTCACCGAGAGGTCCTTCACAGCTATTAAACCATAACGGTATATTTCTCTCCATACAATATTCAATTATTTCTGGTATTTCATAAATATTTTGTATAATAGGTACAATAGAGAGAGCACCAAACTTGCCGAGTTTATGTAATGCATTAATATTGGAAAGAACGTTTTCTAAATTACCGTTCTTACGCATAAACGCATACGTTTTTGGATTTATAGAATCAATCGATACATTAACCCATACATTCAATAAACCTTTTAATGCCTTTTCTACTTTATCGTTATAAACAGAGCCATTAGATACAATGCTAACCATAACATTAGGGTTTACCCTAGCTATTACATCCCACATTTTGTAGTAGGTACTCATAACAAACGGCTCTCCGCCGAGAAACTCGATTACTTTTGCATGTTTTAGAAACGGTTCAATTTCAGTAATAAACCGATCATCGTACATATTTGCTTGTAAAGGTAATTTCTCTCTATTCTTTCGTATCGAAGAAGAAAACTCCCCACCACACATGATACACTCATAGTTACATGTGTTGTGAATTTGAAACACGAGATGAGCTGGGTATTCCGTACCTATCTCTTGCTCTATGTTCGGTACAAACGCTTCACGTACAGCTAGTGCAGAATTATGGCCGTTGCCTGCTAAAATATATCTCGCACAGCGCTGACACCCAAAGGAGAAATCGTAATTTGCCAAAGCATTACGTATATTCTTTATTCGTTCGCCGGTCCAAGCTTCATACGGCGAGACTTCTGGGTAAAACCCCAAATTATAATCAACATTATAACAGCATACAGTCATTCTACCACCGAAGTCGAATCGAAGAGAGGTAAGAGGTGCAGCACATACATAACTTCTGTTTTTAAAGAAATCATGACTACGTAATATCTCTTGCTGAATTTTGACATAAGGGTTGGGTATGTTTTTTTCAGTACAATATTTCTGTAGCGTGAGTTCGACAATACCCTCTTCTGATATTATGGATTTTAATTCTTCGAAAACCGGATAACGCTCCTTATATTCATCATATAAAGCACTTAAAGCCGTCTTAAAATCACTCTCAGGAATATCAAACTGCTTATCTTTGAAGCAAGATATGATTGAATCAACGAACATAAAGCTATTTACAATTAAACAACACCAAACGCCAGTGCATGTAAATAAAGCTTGATTAATTCATCTCTACTATATACTATTATATCTATCAATGAAGACAGCACGTAAATATAAAGCACGGCCTAAAAACGAAAAGGTATATAGCAGACTGATAGTCTTTAAATTTAATGTCGACTATGATGAGAGGGAGGCAATCATACGTAGAGCTATCTACAATGAACAAAATCTCTACAAAAATAAATCGCTTAGATGGATTGTTACTGAAAAAGACATGGAGAAGGCGAAAATAAAATTCTTTCTCAAGTAATAATGAATAGAGAAGGTAGTGATATAATGACAAAAGAAGAAAGAGCTTATTATAATGAGCTAAGAAAGAAATATTGCTATAACCCTGTTCCAAACCACAATAAACCCTTTTACAAACACAAAAATGCAGCACCTTATCATAGACGGAAACAATCTAGTACATAGGGTTTTTTGGGTCGCAAAGAATCAACCCGTCTTTAACGAGTATTTTCACATTTATTTGTTCCTTGTTAGTGTAAAAAATCTCGCTTTACAATATAAACCTGATCATATCGTCTGCGCCTGGGATGAAAAGAAGGATTATACTGTCAATAAACGAAAAGAACTATTAGCTGATTATAAGGGTACGAGAGATAAAGAGCGCAATAAAGAGGTTCATTCAAAAAACGAGATTATTAAGCAGATGCTTGAGCATCTGGGTATAAAAAGCATCTTTCCAAGAGACTACGAAGCTGATGATGTCATGGCCATTTACTGTGATATCTTTAAAGATGAAACCAAGGCGGTTGTCACAGTAGATCGTGATTTATGTCAGTTGATTGACAAAAAAACCGTTGTATACGAGCCGCTAAAGAAGAAAGAATTTAAACTATCTAGTTTCTTTGAAGATCATAAATGCAATAAAGAAGATTTTGTAAAAATTAAAGCGCTTGCAGGTGATAAATCTGATAATATTCCAGGACTAAAGGGCTTTGGTAAGGTAAAGATTGCTAAAACCCTTTCCGGGGAGTATATCTTAACTGAGGAGGAACAGCAGCAATATGAGAATAACATCAAGCTGGTGGATTTGACGTATTCTATAAATTCAGCTGATGAATATAACTACGTAAAGGACCAATTAAGCACTTCCCCGGAGAAATCTTTTGAGGAATTTAAAACCAAGTGCAAAGATCTTAGCTTTTACAAGATATTAAACGATATTAATGTTTGGTATGATACCTTCTTCTTAAGAAGCAGACTTGCAGAATTAGTAGGGTAAATGTCATACAGAGCAAATGAATACTAAATAATAGTACATTTAACTTACTGTATATAAAGCATTTACAAATTTGCTACTTTAGACTGTTAGATTAATTACTATCGATATTAAGAGTGGATAAATGAATAAATATTGATATGGAGATTTTAAATCTTGACAGTAATATTATTAAATGGAGTGGTTATTTCAATGATACAAAGCAGGCGGAAGAACATTTACAAGAAAAGCTCGCAGTATTAAGTAAAACCAAATTAATCGTGAGCGCGAAAAAGGTACTCGTAAATCGCAGATGTCATGGTTTATTTCTCTATAGATTCACTGTTTATACCGCGCCAAAGTCTGAATAACTTTTAATTTTATGATGGTATTTCTTGATATGGATGGTCTTTTGGCAGATTTGTTCAATACTGTCAGTTATGATATATTCGGTCAAGATTATAAATCTGTTACATCACCATCTAATCCTAAAGCTAAGGAAAACAAAGAAAAAATTAGAGAATATTGGACAAATAAAAATAAATTTGTCGAAAGATTCGGGCCTGTAGAGCCGTTTTTTGAGCATTTGCTTCCGTTCGGTAAGGATGGTAGCATAACAAATGCAGTAGTAAAGGCAGCTGTTGATTTTGCCGGTGAATATAATATTTGCTCTCACCCGGCTTCAATTAACCCTATAGAATGCAGAAAAGGTAAAGAGGTTTGGATTAAACGTCATTTAAATCCTCAACCAAAAGAAGCGTTCTTTCCGCAAGACAAATCAATTTACGCAGTAACAGACGGTAAGCCGAATATTCTTGTTGATGACTTCCCACCGTATATACAAGCATGGAGAAACAAAGGCGGCTACGCTATTGAAATGAGAACAGAGAATTTCAGTACACCAAACCAGGCATATGCCTTTTTGACAAAAGAGTTAGAGAAAGCAAAAAAAGAGCTCTCTACCATCAAAGAGTCGAAATTTAATTTTCTAGTTGATTCCATTCTTAGTAGTATATAATATATCAACAAATGGGAATGTTTGATTATATTAAAAGTGAGGCACTTCTTCCTGTCTCTAGAAAAACAAAGACTGTACTCGATGAGAATTGGTACAAAGATCTAGAATTTCAAACTAAGGATCTAGATAATACACTTACCTACTACAAGATTGGTAAAACAGGTAAGCTCTATTATGAAAAGGTTGAAGGAGAGCACGTCAGAACGATGACCGAAGCTGAAGAAAAAAAGGCAAGACGGTCGCGTTGTTTTGTATGGCCGTATAAGTTCAATGAAATATCCCGTAAATGGATTAAAGCTGATCATACCGGTATTGTTAATTTCTACGGATCACCGCTTGATAAAAACGGCAATGAATGGTGGATTGAGTATCAAGCAAAATTCGTCGATGGCCAATTAAAGGGCAAATTAAAAATTGTAAAAGAAGAGATCTTTGCAACAAAAGAAGAATTAGAGACACGTAGACTTGAAATAGAACAATTAATGAACACCTACGCTAGTGCACCTAAAGCGAAAGTTAGGCGTTTTCTTCGAGAAAATACCTGCGGTGTTTATAATAATATTGTCTATCTCGCTAGTGACTTCTTTTTAGATATTTCCAAGGGCCTAACAAAGGTAGGCTATTGGGTTAGACGTACATTTTAATGAAACAGCAACCAATGCCCGTTACCGTAGAACAGGTAACAGATGGAATCTATCACGTCATTGTAGAGAATACATATGACCTTGCGATGACATTTTGTCGAGCTCAAGAGTTTTATGAATCTTCCTTAACTGGTATTCGTGGTAAGAAATTTGATATGACGGATTTCATGCGTCTGTATACACAGAGTAGAGGTGATACTGTCTTCTCTTATCCGGCTGATTGGTCAGGCTTTAACGTACCAGGACCAGTATTGAATAAGCTTTATAATGAAATTGGAATAGATGATTTTAATACGTACGATAAGCTTCTTTTAGATATATTTGAACATGTAAGCAATGAGGTAGGCAGTACGAATTTCTATATAATTGGTTCACAGAACAATGATGCCAGTACTCTCAATCATGAAATCAGTCACGGATTATATTTTCTTAATAAAAAATATAAAAAAGATGTTAATGCTGTTCTAGAGAAATTGCCAAAATCTATACAAAATAAAATCTTTAAGCATTTGTTAGAAACGGGCTATTGCAAGGCTGTTTTAATAGACGAACTCAATGCATATCTAGCGCACAACCTTGCAGATATATCAAAAATGTTGAAATTCTCAAAAAAGGATCTAAAATCATTAAAGAAAATTTCAGCACAATTGCAAGAGATTTATACTTCGTTCATTGATAAGTAATTTGGGGGTGTACTTGGTACTCGATTTAATTATTGAAAACTATAGTGCATGCAGTAGACGATTGTATCTACTTTAAAATCAATCAAAAAAATCAAACGCCGAAGATAATACTGACGCGCTCTTAGCAGAGGCTAGCTACATCTTTAACCACGCAGACGAGTTCTGCATGGAAGAAGAGTATCTTCTCGCTGCATAAAAACAGTATCGGATCCTATTAAAGGTACTGGGAGCTTAACAATAGGTTAAGGAAGGTCTTACGATTCTAAGAAAACTAAGAGTAAGCGGTCGTAGTAAAGCCGGTTCTTGCTACAGGTAGAGAAAAATATAGGCTGGCAACCATTAGCAACCTCTCTCTCCGGCGCCGTATGGCGTTCTTGAAATGCTAGAATATGCTAAAGCATGTAGAGTCGATAGATAGTCAAGATTAAGGACAGGGGTTCGAATCCCCTCACCTCCACCATTTTAACTTGCTTTTATTAAGCAATTCATTATTATAAGCGATATGGTATATTTCGTACAACGCTGGACAGGTAAGGGATGGAACACGTCAATGTGCTCACCTTACAATTCAAAACAAGAAGCTCTTAAGCATATAAAGCAATATTGGTGGCACTATACTGATTCCAATCCATATAGGATTATAGAACAATGAAAAGGATTATTACTCCAAACCAAGATGAAGAAGCTCTCTTCTTTTCTGATTTTACAGGTAAGCCGGTTGGCGGTGATTACGGTCCTCAAGCAGAACTAACAATAGATTTTAATTATGGTTCTAAATATGATACAAGGCAAATAACACTCCATTTAAGTGATGATGATGTAGACGTGCTGATTAATTTTCTCAATACAAAAACTTTAAAAAAACTTGATATCTCGTAATTTGTGTATATAAATAGTTATAGCTCAGGCGCTCAACCGAGGCTAGAGAGAACATATTAACTCGCTTAACAAAGGAGAACACATATGACAACACACACATACACACTAGGTCGGGTAATTCCGGCATCAGGGACTGGCTATAGCCGACTACCAGCTCTGTTTAATGAAAGTTGGCTAAGTGATGTCTTTAAGGACATCGATAAGGCATTTGATATTCCAAATGCTACATACCCATATAATATCGTAGCAGATATAGACCCGGAAGGGAACCCTGTTGCATATTATATCGAAGTTGCACTCGCCGGAGTCGGCAGAGACAACATCAAAGTACACGTGAAAGAGGGACATCTCTTCATTAGCGTGGAGAAGGAAGACGCAGAACCCGATGAGCATATCGTCTACCACCGTAAAGGAATCAGTAGGAGGAAGGGACAATTGTCCTTCACCCTGAAAGACAATACGGACGTTAAGTCTATCTCATCAACATACACAGACGGCCTATTACGAGTTAAGGTCCCTGTTGTAAAACCGGAGGTACAAAATATTAGTATCGAGGTTAAATAGAGTTTAATTTAGCCCTGGATTGAGCGCCTGGAGCACTTACAATTAAACTCAATGAAGATAGGATTTAACTGCAGTTCATTTGATTTACTTCATGCCGGGCATGTTACCATGCTCAAGCAAGAAAAAGAAATGTGCGACTACCTTAAGGTCGCACTCCAAGTCGATCCAACAATAGATAGACCGGGTGTCAAAAATAAGCCTGTTCAGTCTATTTACGAAAGATATGTACAGCTTCAGGGCTGTAAGTACGTTGATGAGATTTTAGTATACAGTACAGAGTATGATTTACTTCAGCTTATTATGACTCAAACTATGCACATTCGCTTCCTATCCGAAGAGTATAAAGACAGAGACTTTACCGGTAAGCAGTACTGTATCGATCACGGTATTGAGATCTTTTATCATACCCGTAAGCATGATTTCTCTTCTAGTGACTTAAGAAAGAGAACAGCTGAACAGGAAGCAAGAAAAGGACAACCAGAACCTTCTTCTTTAATTCCTCAATATTCACCAGAACTTATTAAACACCCATGAAAAGAATACTAGTAACAGGCAGTGCAGGGTTTGTCGGTGCAAACTTTGTTGAATATCTCTTAGAAACAGATCCAACAGTAGAGGTCATTGGTTTAGACTCTCTCAGACATATGGGAGATTCTCAGCGCATTTCAAAGAGCGAGAGATTCTTTCACTACACACATGATCTCAATACCCCTATCTCACCGGTCCTTTCTTCTAAGATTGGTAATGTAGATATTATTGTTAACATTGCAAGTGAATCAGCTATTGATCGTTCTATTAAGGAGCCTGAAGCTGTAATTCTGAACAATGTTAATCTGATCATTAACATTCTTGACTTTGCAAAGAGAAAATCTGTAGAGAAGTTCATTCATCTCTCTACTGATGAAGTCTATGGTCAGTACTATGATGTACCTCATAAGGAATGGGCTAAGATTGTACCGTCGAATCCTTATTCAGCTTCAAAGGCCTGTCAGGAAGCTATTGCTATCTCTTACTGGAGAACGTATGGAACACCTTTAGCTATTATTAATTGTCAGAATATGTTCGGCAAGATGCAGAATGTAGAGAAGATGATTCCAAAGACAATCAAATATATTTACGAAGGTAAGACTATTCCTATCTATTCGAGTAATGGGAAGTCTGGAGCTAGAAAGTATATTCATGTTCGTAATCTCTGTTCAGCTATTAACTTTGTAATGCAGAGATGGATAGCGCCTTATACAAGTGCTGAGTTTGAGGAACTACCTGATCGTTATCATGTAGGTGGTCATGATGAAATTAGTAATGTCGATCTTGTTGATAAAATCTCACATATTATGAACATGCCAGCCAAGATGGAGCTTGTTGAAGATACAGTAATTAGACCGGGATATGATAAAAAATATGCTTTAGATGATTCAAAGCTTAAGTCACTTGGATGGAAGCCTGAAATGGATTTTGATGATTCATTAAGAGATGTAGTTGCATGGACACTTAAGAACAGGGCTTGGATGCAATGAAGGTTACAAAAACAAGAATAGAAGGCGCTTATATTATTGAGCCAACGAAGTACAATGATAGTAGAGGTTCGTTTGCAGAGACGTGGAATCAAAGACAGTTTGAAGAGATTTTAAATATTAAGCACGGGTTTGTGCAAATGAATCATAGTAAGTCTTATTCTTGTGTGCTTAGAGGGTTGCATTATCAATCCGAGCACCCGCAAGCAAAACTTGTTTGGGTTACAAGCGGGGCAGTGAGAGATGTTTTTGTCGATTTAAGAAAAGACTCGCCTACATTTGGTCTCTGGGATGCTGTCACACTCATGGGATCAACAAGAGTTTATATACCAGCGGGATGCGCTCATGGATTTATTGTGGCATCAGAGCAAGCAGACTTTCATTATTTTGTTTCAGATTATAGATATCCAGAGTATGAGAGAACTTTAATGTGGAACGATCCGGATTTGAATATACACTGGGGTGCAACAAACCCAATACTATCAGAAAAAGATAAACAGGGGCATTATTTTAAAGACTTACAATGAGCACAAAGCAAACAATAACCCGAAAAGGATCGTTCGATGTTATGCATCGAGTAATGAACGAGCGTATGAAGTGTTTTCACGTACACGGTCATACATATCTTTATGAACTTACATTCGGTTTTGAAACAATGGAAGAGATTGGCTATGCAATTGACTTTAAGGAAATTAAGAGAGTAGGGTGTCAGTGGATTGATGATAAGCTCGATCACGGTGCTATTTTAAACTGTCACGATAGAACTCTTATTAAAGCTGTCAATGATCTCGGTACAAAACTCTGGATCATGACATTAAATGGACCTGGAAACTACTGTAATCCATCGGTTGAGAATATCGCTAAGGAAGTGTTTTTAGCAATGGACATCTTATTCAACAAATACCATAATCTCTGGATTGAGAATGTACGGTTATATGAAACACCAAATTGCTTTACTGACTGTAATAGAGATTCTATCTCACAGGATGAGCGATCAAATTTTTACATCGGTAACAAATATCTAATTGAACAATACAGGGATGAAATGGGTGTTGTTGAATACGATGATAGAAAAATTAAATGGAGCGATGCCTGAGCGGTTTAAAGGAGAATTCTACTAAAATTCCGAGGTCTAATACACCTCCGTGGGTTCGAATCCCACTCGCTCTTCCATTTTCGAATCCTTCCGCTTCCTAATTTACTTGCAAGGGAGATAATACTTTATATAATCAACTTACTATGCAAGCTTATCACTATAAAGACGTTGTTTTAATTCCGAAATATTCAACACTTGATTCACGGTCTTCAGCTGATACTTCTGTAACGTTAGCAGGTCATACATTTAAAGGACCTGTCATGCCTTCAAATATGAAGTGCACTATCAACATTAATATAGCGAGGATGTTATCTAATAACGGTTACTTCTATATTATGCATAGATTTGATACAGACACTGTAGAATTTGTAAGAATAGCAAATTATGAAGATTGGAAGCTAGTTTCTATCAGTGTAGGTGTTAATGACAGTGATATTACAATCTTAGAGAATTTATATACAGCAAATCACCGTGTGGACTTTATAACTGTTGATATTGCCCACGGTCATCACAAGAAAATGATGGATATGCTCTCTTATCTACAAAAATTCCGTGATAGAGGAACGAAGATCATTGCTGGTAATATCGTAACAAAGGAAGCTGCCTATGACTTAATAAAATGGGGTGCTGATATCGTGAAAGTAGGGATTGGTCAGGGGTATGTTTGTACAACGAAGGATAAAACCGGTTTTACGATGCCGATGTTTACAGCTGTTAATACAATGCCTGTTCATATACCTGTAATTGCTGATGGCGGTATCCGGTGTAACGGTGATATTGCTAAAGCGCTTGTCGCTGGTGCTACCATGGTTATGGCTGGTAGTATGTTCGCTAAGCTTTCCGATAGTCCGTCGGCTACCTTTAAGGATCCACATACTGGCGAGACGCTTAAGGAGTATTACGGCTCGGCAAGCTTCTATAATAAGGGTAACAACAAGAACATTGAAGGGAAGCGTGAACTCATCGAGGCTGATCAAATGACATACCTTCAGAAAATGCAAGAAATACAGGAAGATCTGCAGAGTGCCATAAGTTACGCCGGTGGTAATAAATTGTCAGATCTTGTACATACAAGCTATAAAATACAGGCTGTTTAAATAAATATTTCTGCTAGACCCGAGTAGGCAGGGGGTAACTAGTCTTCTTCGACCAGCGGGTTTAATACCCGGTAGCCAATGAAGATCTATCTAGCATAAATATTTCATATGAATTTTAAGGAGCATTTTCATCTTTACGAGGCACTAGATAAAACAAATATCTACACTAGAACTATTGCAAAATATTTGTTTGGTGATGAAAAGCGCGTCGATGATATACCCCTACCGCATGGTAAATACCAAGTAGGTGTTGATTTTCAGGTTGATCCGAAAGATTTAGATACTTTTACTAAATTATTCCCTATTACACCGCCTAAAGAAGGCGAAGAACTTGATAGTGCTGGTACTAAAGGATCTGGTAACGGTGAAATTGCTCTATATTGGTTATTTTCAAAGGATCATACAGTTCAAGACATGAGAGGTGGCGATAATCCCGATCTTTTAATTGACAATACAAAGATAGAGGTCAAGGCTTATGATTCAAGAAGATTTGGTTTAGGTAGATTCGGTAATCAAGCATCAAATCGCCAGCTACTCTCAGTAGTATTTGGATTAAAGGCACTTTTAAACTCTATTCGTCCGTCAGATGTTGCTGAACGTCAACCATCTCTTGATGATTTTAATAAACAAGAGGTAATTGACTCTTTCAAGGTATTACAAGATTTTGATAATAACCAGGAACTCAGAAAAGTAGCATCTGCATATCCGTTAATCGATATGATTTACAAGCAAATTGACAGTGTATTAGCCGGTCTTGGTTTAGTTACAGGAAAATTTACAGCAGAAGATGGTGCAGCTGCGATGCTTAGAATGTTACTCATCACAAAATTAGATAAGAAGCCTGGTGATAACGGTTATATCATTAATATAGCCTATAAAAAGAAATTAAAGAACTTCCAAGGTACTTTCTTTAAGGTATCGATAAAGAATATTAAAAAGCTGAACACCGAAAACATACTAAATGGTGTACAAGCAAGTGGTGCAGCTCTCAAGATTGATCCTTATCTGCTTTTTAAATGACATTTAAAGAATACATACAGGAGAAAAACAAGCACAGCAAGGCTGAAGCAGGTTATGTAGCTCATCCTGTTAATGGCCAGGTATGTAAACATTGCACTATGTGGAGAGAGCCTGATGTTTGTACAGCCGTTGCTGGGACCATAAATCCTAATGGTTGGTGTAAGTGGTATAAGCGTTCACACCGTGAAAATTTAGCTGAAAAGTCTATTCATGATCCTGTACGCCCGGGCATTTTAAAAAGACAAGTAAAAGGAAAAATGACTTGCAGTAAAGCACGTGCATTAAAGTCCAAACAAAAAAATAAAGGTAACCATACAGCAAAAGCAGCTCAAAGATTTCTAAATTACCACTGTCAGTAGGCTAAATAATTATGTGGAAAAGAGAGATAGAATTGTTCTTGTAATAGCTGCTTTCTTTTTTATATTTTTATACTGTGCGCTTAAAAACCCGACGCCTATAGCAGTACCAGACATAAATGCATATCCTCTACCTCAGGGGTGTATGATTTACTCCATGGCATTTGAAAGTGCATTAAGAGCAAGAGCACTTTTAGACGATCGTTGTTATTGGTCAGACATAGTTGGCATAAAATTCAAAGATGCAGATATGTATCATGCCGTTCTTGTCTATGAATACAACAATGGAACGTGGATTTATGACTGTAACATGGGTTCTTTTGAAATTTCTCCAAAGAGACTTATTACTCTTAATGAAATTGTGTATGCCGCATACCCTGATAAAGAGGTTGAAGATGCAATTTGGCTAAGATCCAATTTGGATCACCATGATCATTACGGATTTCCAGAATAATTCCGGAATTTAAAAGAAAATGCTGGATTCCTCTCTGCGATCCGCCATAATAAGGGGGTCATGAGCACAACCACACTAGATAAGTTCGTAGCAAATCGCAGGACCGTTCAGGATCAGGTTAATCAATATAGCCTGGTTCCGATGAACCTGAATCAAATCCACAAGTCCGGAAATCGCTTTTATAATGCGAATTCCGAGCTCAACGCAACCTCTTTGAATTCCCTTCTCGGTGTTCTTGGAGTCAAACCATCACTCGTCGATGATATCGAAGACGATCAGAAGCAGTGGGAGCCTCTTCATTCGGCTCTCGCTAACATCCGTTCTAACCGTGTTGTTACTGCAGTTCGTAACAACGAAACCAATACTGTTGTCAATATTTACAACAACGCTATCAAGGATGAGAAGCCGGTTGACTTAACTAACGGTCTTCGTTATACGGAAGAGTTCCTTCGTACCACGGAGAACAACCTTCAGTTGAAGAACTTTAGCTTTAATCCTTCTAACCTTTCGATCAATATCGACTTCCTTAATCCGGATACTGATATTGATGTCTTCGGTGACGGGAAGGATTTCTGGAAAACCGGATTCGGTATTACATTCTCACCGAATAAGACTCAGACCTATCCCTTCTTCCTCCGACTTGTATGCTCCAACGGAATGCACGCAATTCATCGGATGAAACAGCGTTTTGTTGAGTCTGATTCGCTTACACAGAAGACCTTCATGCACCAGATTCAGCGCTATCTGACTAACGAAGACCGTAACTCTGAGGTTCAGCTCTCCTGCAACCGTCTTCGTAATAATAACGCTTCACTCCGTGAGTTCTATAGCGCACGTACAATTGTTGAAAAGATTGACAAGAACCTCGCCGGCGATATGTTCAACGACGAGGATCTGACCAAGCGCTATGCTTCAGTTGGTGTTGATCTTAAGAAGCAGAACAAGCGCTGGATGGCTACAGCAAATTCCGGTATCAATAGTTATGATTTCTTTAATAACTTGACCCACGCTGCAACCCATACCCTCTCCGATACGGAGATCGCGACCAGGATGGAGATCAACCGACTTGCCTCGGATATGTTCTTCACCGGCCCTGACTTCTCAGCAATGGCTCCGGATCCGTTCCGTGAAGTTGCTTCTTATACGACAGAGAAGTAAACTCTGTAAGAGTATCACCAAAAAAGCCCTGCCTAGGCAGGGCTTTTTTATTTTATAGATAATGTTTTTCTATAAATATTTGTATGTCAAATATCCGTATATATCAATTGCCTGAAAATAATCCTAGTACGGGGGATTTTCTTGTTTCCGATGTTCAGACCAGTCAAGGTGTCTACACTACATCAAGATGTCACTTATCATCTGTAGCAGGTACTATTGGGCAGTTTTGGCAAAGTGCTTCCTCTACCCTAAGTACAGTGAGTGCAACATGGGTTAACACCACATTGATTGTCAATGCTAGTGCTGTACCTATTTGGAACAGTGTGTACACCACAGTGAGTGCAAATAGTGCGCGGTGGAGTAGTGCTTATAATACGATTCTCTCTTATAAGTCTAATTGGGATTCCGCTTATAACGCTCAATTCTTCCCATTTGCATCCATAACACCTGCAACTAACAACGAGCTTGTCTTTGAAAAGACAAGTAACACTGTTGTAACAATTAAATTAAAGGGATCTGACGGTGTTGTTCGTTCTGCGACAATAAACTTAACATAGTTGGCTCTTACCATTTGGATTCCATAAGTATTAGAAGGAATATACTATGGATAATTATGTTTTACCTACAACAGCGATAGCAGGGTCAATTTATCTATCAAAAAATATAGATACAACAAAAGATATAGTTGTAACATTTGATTTTGCCTGTTATGGACCTAATGTTTCTGGTAGTGAAGGTTTTTGTGTTTATTTTTATAACTCTTTCGCTGGTTTCCTTTCAGGCGGCGGAGCCGGGCCTGGTCTTTGTTATGCACCGGTGTATAACCTCACAGCATACGATGCATATAGTACTCCTGTTACAGGATTTGTCGGTGTCAACTACGCAGTACTAGGTGTAGGATTTGATTTAACAGGTAATTTTGCAACTTCTGCGTATTGCCCTAACGGTTACGCGGATAATATTACAAATAGTGTTGTAATAAGAGACGCACAGGAACGTGGGTTTAACGTCTTATATAGAAGTCAGGATTTATCTACTCTAACAGCAAATCCAATTTCATTTTATCAACAAATTACAGGTAGTGATGTACCGATTGAATTTTATCGCTCAAGAATTAGATTAACAGATTTTTGTAGTAGAATAGTTGTTGATATTCTGCCACCAGGTGCTTCCGATTTCATTAATTATATCGACACAACAGTCCCGCGAGTCGTTTGGCCAAATAATGTAAATTGCTGTCTTGGTTTTTCAACAGGTCTTGATGTTTTCACTAATCTAACTATTAAGAATTTTAATGTCAATGGTGTATTTACATCTGTTAGTGCTAATGACGTGTCAACAACTTGGACATATTCGGCAGCTAATTACCTCGGACAAATACCTAACCCAGCTACACTTACTGTAAGAGATACGATAAAGATTGTCAATGCACCGCCTTGGAATTATTATCCGTCTCTTATTAATATTTCCCAGATTGGTTCAGCTCCATTCATTAATACCGATGGATACATTAACATCGTATATCAAACACAGTAATCTACTATAAATATTTACCGTAGAAAACATCTATATTTTCTCTAAATAAAATAAAAATATGTCTAACATTGCAGCGACACTCTCATTAAACGTACCAGCGATTACAGCATTGTGCCAAGGCCCTCAGGGTTATTCGCTTCTTAACGGTGCAGGTGCACCAACTGGTACTGTGGGTCGCGATGGTGATTTTTATCTTGATACAACTGTTTATTACATTTACGGTCCAAAAACCCTCGGATCATGGGGTCCAGGTACAGCTTTAAATAATAGTCTTAATGCACCGAAGTGGGACAGTACTCACGATACTGTTTATGCTCTAAGTGGTACATGGAATGAGATAATTCCTGTTTATACAATAGTTAATAGCCAGTCAGCTATTATTGCTAATAATAGCGATAAATGGATAAGTGTTTATTCCACGGTATCAGCTAATTCAGGTGTTGCCTGGAATTACCAAGGTACGGATTTACGTGCACTCACAAGTAATTACCAGAGTGCCTATAGTACGGTAAGTGCAAATAGCGGTACATGGGGTACCGGAGGCGGCGGTGGCTCGGGTGATCCAGCAGTAAACGCTCTCGTTCATAGTAATAGTGCTGGTTGGAATAGTTCTTCTACAAAAGTTAATGCAAGTAGTGCTAACTGGGATTCAGTATATAGCACAATATATGGAACAAGCGGTACCTGGCAAAACAATTTTACTGTTCTTAATACAATCTCTTCCAGTATTATACAGGCATATTCTGGTAACTGGCAAGCTGTCTATTCAACAGTGTTTAGTACAAGTGGAAGCTGGAATACTGCAGCACTAGCTGGTAATGTTTATGCTACAGTTAATAGACTTAGCGGTGATTGGCAGTATACAACTAACCTATCCATGGCACAGGCGACAGCTTGGGGGAATGCATCATATGCGTTTATTGCGGTCAGTGGTAGATATGATAATACGTATTTAACAGTGAACGTACTAAGCGGTGATTTTTACGATTTTCTTAATAGTTATAATGGCTTAGCTCCAAATTGGCAGTCAACATTTAATACAGTTTCCTCATTAAGTAGTAACTGGCAGTCAACATACAGTACCGTGACAGCAATTTCCGCGGTAGGGGTTACAGATGTAACAACATCGCCCACCATGTATACTGTTGCACTCTCTGATACCAATAGAACGCTTCATTTTGATACCACAAGCAATCAACTAACAGCAGTTTTAAATACTAATAATTTAACTGAAGGATTTAGTGTTTCATTCAATAATATTGGTACAAATAAATTAGTGTTATCAGCATATCCGAACGCAATTAGAGGTATAGGTTCTATTATTACTACCCAATACGGTACAGCATTTGCTTACGTCCATAATTCTTACGTTTATGTTACTGGTAGATTCTAAGATCTATCTATCAGTAATGTCATTGAATTGAATATTCAATAAGTAAATATTATTGTGAGGTCGTACACTTTTACGTTATCAACAGTTCAGCAGCTTGGCTTTCCAGAACAACTCAACAACTATCTTTTTGTTGACCCAGTTTACGGTCTAGGGTTTGTCTTTCCCTTAACAGCTGATGGTGGACTCTATACAAATGGTGGTGCTGACTACACGCAGATTGAAGATGGTGAACTTTACTTTCCTTGGGGTTATCTTATTACCACAAGCATAACAAGCATAACAGCTGATACTTTTAAAGGTCCATATGAAATAACTTTTTCTCCGGCTAACGTCGATACAAGCTATTACGCTATATTAAAAATATTATATGATTTTGGTGACGGTGAGACGCGTGATGTAGAGCATGGTATTGTTACAGGTGCTACAACTAACGAAGGTATTCAAGACCCTGCACAAGTTAATGTAACGCACACATACTGGCCATCTGCAGGGCTTACGACGTTTACACCAACTATCACGGTATTGAATGGCAATCTCGGTGTTAATATTATACGATATAACTTATCATTTGTACCATCTTCTGTTTATGACTTCAAAGATTTTCATCTTTTAAATACCGCACAGCATACCTATGCTGGTGAAGAGACGTTTGGTGTTTTTGAAATTGATAATTCCAGACATTTAACTAATGCAAGATTCTTTAGTGGCGGTACTACTCAATATAATCTAAGTGCTGACTCTTTATATTCAATTTTCTATACAACCCCGGGTCTTCTCTTAAACCTCGACGCTTCAGATACATTTAGCGTTGTATTTGATAGTTTGAATAAAGTAAGTAAATGGAAAGATAAAAGCGGTTTAGGAAATGATTTTATTCAGACAAATAACGCTCACAAGCCGTCATTAATCTTCCCGCTACAGACTGAAGCTGCTCGCAAAGCGATAAAGTTTATTAGTAATACAACATCTGAATACCTACAATGTGTAAACAATAGTTTGTTTAATAGTATTACAGGTCAATATACTGCGTTCTTTATAGTACATACAGCAGATGTTAACGGTACGATTTTTTACGGTGGCAGTGCACACAACGGAGCCAACTGCGCGTTTAGTTTTGGTAATACAAATGCTAGTAATGTAGTTCAAGGTATTTCTGGTGTTTCATTCCAGAACCTTTCACTTGTATTACCAACTTATAGTTTATATGCAATCAGAGCGTATGATAACACTGTTCTTCAATTTACAGCAGATGAGCTTACTATAACACAAAATCGACTTAACTTATCGTATGGATCGTCTCTAACTAATGCTACTATAAGTATGGCAGCATCTGCTCATATAAACGGGTTTGATCTAGTGCCTGCCACAAATAGTGAAGTATCGCAAATACTTCTTTACAACAGAGCGTTGTCGGATGATGAAATGGCAAATATATCTCAGACGCTTTATAGTAAATGGGGTATTACACCTCAAAACGACTAGCGTGTAGGTATTTTTACCTATAAATACTTCTATGGAGATTGTATCTCTCAGTTCAACAAATTATATTGGCTTAACATCTAATTACCCAGATGATAAGAGACTTATTGTTGATCAAAATGTATTATATACTGAGAACGGTGTTGATATACCTCTTGTTGCAGGGTTCAATAATGTTAACGACAACACAATTAACAATTATTCAAATCTCTTTTTAACAAATAAAATTGTTTTATCCTCTTTTGCTTATATTGAGGATTTAGCACCTATTCAAGATTTTGGATTTTCAACATTCCTTGCTGTAAATGGATATCCTGAAATTACCGAAACAACAATCTTTTTAACTGTTACAGAGCCTGATGTAACTCAGAATACCGCTAAAATAGCGTTAACCGGTTCGCTTGAAAATATCGATAATACATATATGTTCGATATTAATTTCTTAAATGATCGACTCTGTAAAGTCAGTCATAGTAACAAAGAAATAACCAGATATATGACAGTAGATTATACTGGTAATATAATTTTTGCAAAAGACTGTAACTGCGACCCTCTTCAGGATTTAAGTCCACAGATTTTTTACTACGTTTTTGATAGAGCAAGTGAATACATTTTATTACTCAAAAACATTAATGATATCGTGAAGTATGTTGGTTTTGATCCAATAGTTTCTTCAACACCTACGCTCACTTTAATTGATCCAATCACAGCAGCGGATATTCCTTATACATCAAGATGTATTTTACGTTGTGTACCACGTAATCAAGACCCGAATAATACAATTCTTACTGATTCATGGGTTTCGTATAATAAAGATTTTAAAATTAATTCACAAGGTATTAACCCTAACAGAAGCTACTCGAGCGTACCAGGTAATCTTCTTATTAATAGTCAGTATTACAACACCACAGGTACTAATATGGATGTTAATATCCTGTCGCTTAAGAATACTAGTACCCCGGAAAACTATCAGTATAGAGCAAATCCGTTTAGATCAAATAATTCCCCTCTATTCACTGAAAAAGAAGTTGAAAATCGTGAATATAAAAAATTACTAACCGGTTCTAATCAGAAGTATGGTAATGACAATATTGTTATCAACTATGAAGCATATACAACAGATATTATTCTTAAATCTGATAAAATTACATACTTCCATATACCGCAGTTAATCGACCCATACGTTCAACTTAATATCAGTGAATCCGGTCTTATTGAATCCGGTGCAATAGCCGGTGATCATCCATTAAAATCTGATAAAATCTTTAAGAAAGAAAGCATTAATAAATACTCTTCACCTTTCGGTGCAGTAAAAGATGAAGCTACAGGATCGTTTTTATGTAGTTGGCTTTCAGGTAACCACGATGTCAATACAAAGCCTATTTGGGTTGATAGATACTATAACCCACTCACTACATCGTTCTTTGCGGCGTTAACGACAACAGATTTTCAATCAATCAAATATGAATCGGTAAATGAATGTTTATTCAATGTTGTTGATTTAATACGACAGGTAGATGTTTTCGATAAACCCTCGGATTTAATTTTTGAGCCAGGTGCGTATTATGCGTATTACAGATATGGATTGAGCGGTGTTAATAATTTTATTAACTCATTATCGATTTATAGAGAGCAAAAAGACCTTAGCAGTTACTTAACTATTTACGATCAGCCTGTAGTACGTAACAACGCAGTTCCGGATGAATATATTTTTAATGGTAAAAATTACGGTCTTACAAACGGTCTGTCCGCAATTCAAGAAACCGGTCAGATGACATTAAGCTTTTGGGCAAATAATGCTGATTGGACGAAACCATTTGGTAATCAGATTGTCGGTAATTACGTAAATGACGGTGTAGGTATCTTTAATGAAAATACTGTAACACCTACAGTCTTTATACCGGGTAGTGGCACGGCTTTATCTCTCAATAGCAATCTTCTACAGCTTAAGAGTCTAAATTACAACGGTGATGAAATAACAGCTAGTATTAGATATGATGGTGTTTCTAATTATTATCTAATCTTTAAGAGCGGACAGATATTCGAATACAATAACAGCGATACTTCAATTCGTAAGGTTACAGATAGCAAGTTACTAAACCTAATCAATTACGATTATACAACTTCGTCAATTTATCTGCTATGCTCAGCAGCGCCGGGTGCTAATAGCATAATACAAATCAATACTCCGACATTAGCGATTTCAGATATAACAAATATTTCACTCAACGCTGAAAATAATAATATCGGTACACCGCTCATGTTTGCAAATGATCCGGATGCAGGTTGGCTCTTTGAAAATAGTCAGCAAGATCTATTATTATCTGCTACTACTATCAATTTTTATAACAACAAATTATTCTTTACACCTGGCACTAAATCAAGACTTTTAAATGATACTATCTATTATCTTTCAAATAATCAAAAATTGATGCTATGGAAGAATTTAAATCATTCGACATCTTTACCTGTTATAACGGCATTTCAATCACGCAGTCAGATACAAGACTTTAATATTGACTTCGATAACAATATTTGGATTCTTTCAAATAATAACGAATATTACAAATATACTTCAGATAGACAATTTGTACTATCTGGTACACTTGACGGTACTTCATTTATTAATCATAAAATTGACTTCTTAGCTAATTTCGAAAACGGCGCATATACCAAGCAGGCGATAATTGCACAGACCGGTCAGATACCTATACCAAAGGATGACCATATTAACACTGTATATGACTTTATTACGGATGATGGTAGTAAGGTTCTGCAGGACGGTTATTCCGATACTTTAGTATTTAACACATATCAAGAGCTATCAGCGGCTGGTCTGTTTTTAACAACAATTGACTTATATAATGGCATTGCTAATAGCACTGCTACACTACCGTCGGAAACCGCAGTTAATATAGATTTCACTTCTTGTGATTATCAGAGAAAAATTACAAGTACAGTATATAACGGACCTACAATTAATGCAAAATGCACACTTGTTAACGTATTCAATCCATATGATACCGATACGTTCAATATTATCAGCAGCTTATCTGGTCTAGACCCTGGATACCATCACTTTGCATTGCGCGTTGATACTTACGCAGGTCAGGCCCATTTCTTCATCAATGGTCAAATCGTTGGTTCAGAGAAATTCCCTCAAAGAAAATATCAGTTTAATAATTTTAGTAGAAGACCGTTCCTCGTTGGTTCTACAAGTTACGGTAATTCTTCACCATTATTTAAATACCTAAACAACAACGAAGAACTTGTTGAAAATTTAAAGATCAAACACTTCAACGTATATAGTGCAGCATTAATGGATGCTGATATTATGATGCTTGCTAAGCAGGATTTAGTTATTCAAGATTTACACTTCAATGTACCTTGCGGCAGACGCAATTACCTTGAAGAAATAGAACGTTATTTCAAGAACCGTACCCCTAATTCCAAGTCAACTTTCTATAATATTATTATTCAAAATTCAGGTATTACAGACTCCGGCCTACGTACCGGTCTTGAGGCAAGAATTGTTGATAAATTAAAGCAACTTGCACCTGCTTATACAAAATTAAATACCATAAAGTGGATTAACTAATGAATATCGTAAACGCACTTTCAGCTGAAGGATTAATTTTTGACCGTTTTTTAGGCAGCACATACGCTTTACCGTACCCGGATTTTGAAAGTATACGCATACAGCCTAACGATCTTGCTATAGCCTCGGTTATTAATTTAGCTTTAGAAAAATTATATAAAAATTTTCTCTATCTTTATAAATCGTCAAGAATAGCGTCTAACGTTATACCGATTTCTTCTACAGCGGTTGCTGGTGTGAGTACAGGGTCTACAAATTTTAGATGGTTTTTAAGTAATGAAGGTCTATCGGCTAGTCAATTCATTCCTCTCTCTTCTGCATCATTATATAATCAAGATAATATTACAACAATTGCTGCTATACAAAATACTGAAAATTCAAATTTCTATATTACTGCATCTACCGGTGACGATCTTGTAATCTACAAAACCGACGACAGACTTCTTAACAATACGCTTGATTATAACACTTCAATCAATGTCGTTTTAAGTACAAAGCAAACATTTCCGGGTTCGAATATTAACTGGCAGCAAATTAATTCGTTTGCACTTGGCAACAATTATAGTTTTTACGTTCTTGATTCTATCGGTAATCGACTTGTAAAATACGATGCCGGTGGTCTTTACACATCTGATATCGTATTACGAGATAAAATTCTATTCATAAATAGCATTGGCGGTGAGGGTAGTTTTAGTGATAATACATTCTTTAATAGACCGAGCGCTATCGATATCTACAATACTGATGTTTATGTTCTTGATTCTGGTAATTCATGTGTTAAGCGTTATGATCAAGATTTAAATTGGATTAGTACATTTAGATTATTCAGAGATTTTGCTGTAGTTAACCCTGTGCATCTCACACACGACTATTATGGTAATAGATACATACTCACTGATAATGACATATTATACAAATATGATGTAAATTTTCAAAATAGATCAACAATTCAGCTTGACCCCCTTACAGCGAGTGATGAGTACTATAAGAAAGTAGTATTTTCTGCTTTTGATCCGAATATCTTCTATCTTGTAACAAGTCAAAACGTTTATAAGCGTTTAGTGGATCAACCGTCTGATGAAATCGGTAAATATCTCTTTCATCTTTATAATTTCAATACAGAAGAAACTATAGCTGACTTTTTCTCACTAGCAGGTAATGACGGGGATAATAATATTATATTCTCTAATTCCAATGGAGCAGGAAAATTCTCTATTTGGTATGACAATATTAATTTGTTTAATGTACTAGCTACGGGTGAGTTCGATATCTACGATTTAAATGATATTGCTATACAAAATAACGAATATTTGCAAAACTGGGTAATCAATAAATCACTCGCAAAATTGTTGATTAACCATATGAGACTACGTGATCTAATGACAGGTAAATTCATTGCGACGTATAACGAGTATAAGGATATTGTATTATCAAATACACGTTATTTCCTACCCGATGAAATTGCATCAATAAACTTTGAACAGAGTGTTGACAATTTTATTGGAATGAATGAACCTGTTCATAATAACATTGTTAACAGGTGCTTACAACAAATATACCAGATTCAAGTAAATATCTTTAATGCATTGTCAACGGACTTCCAGCTCGGTGCTGGTCCAGATGAAACAATCCTTATAAATTAATTGATAATTGTATTTTCTTAATAAATATTCTTAATGGCTACAGTATCTATAGTAAAAATTAAAGTACGCAGAGGTTCGGACGCAGAAAGAAAGACTGTAACGTTCGATGTAGGTGAATTGGGATTTGTAACCGATGCCGATGCTCGTCGTCTTTATATTGGTGATGGTGTAACCCTCGGTGGTGTGCCGACTTCGATGTATTTTTACTCTGGTAGTATTACTCAAGCTGCAGCTGGAACATCGGTTGCGTTAGCTAAAGCACAGATCGGTGATTTAATCTTTAACACTGACAATAGTCAGCTTTTTATTCTTTCAGGTATTAATGTTGGTTCTGGTTTTCCAGACTATACCAATCCAAATGCATATCAATCTATAGCGCCTGCAACGGATAATACTACCGTAGTATATAACGGTGCTGGTGCGCTTTCGGTTAATACGAATGGTGTGTCTGCAGTGCATATAGCACAGGATGTTCTTGATACCATATCTGGTGGATTTAGAAGACCTTCACCAACAGGTTCATTTAAAATATCAACAGATAATACAAGTATTAAAATCAATCTATCAAATCAGTTGTATGTAGATCCATATAGTACTGACTGGGCGTCTAACGCAGGTATACATAAAACAAGACCAGGAACACCGGGTATTCTCTGGATCGATCCTTCTGCTGATAACGCACTAAAAATTTCATAATTATGGCCATTCAAATTACATCCGATACATTAGTAAAAATTCTTGTAAGGCGTGGCCAGGAATATGACAGAAAGCTTACTCTCTTATCCAATGGTGAGCTTGGTTATTCCCAGGATATAAGTCGCTTGTTTATTGGCGATGGTGTATCACTCGGTGGTGTACCGGTAAGTAACATCTTTCACGGATTTGTAGCAAACCGCTCGGCGTATAATTCTGTTGCCCAGCCTGGAGACATGCTCTACCAGACATCGAACAACATTCTCTACGCGCTTAATAGTGAGACAGGTAATTGGACATCTGTGCACCCATTATTAGGTAGTTCCTTGCAATACGATGCAAATGGTGCGGTTGATATTAATCAGGCTATTTTTCCTCCACCATTCTCTTATGTACCGTACGGCTCTGGACCGAACCCTAATACACTTACGCATACACCGGGGTTAATTGATTTAAATTCAAATTACCTCTCACTAAGTGCTCCTTATACAAGTTTTTATTTTGGTAATATAAATGCTAAGACGGTAACAAATAACTTAAGTGCTACTGTTAACGTCGATAAGAATATCTTTATTAACGATAGTGGTGCAAATCCAAACCAATTACAACTCTGGGCTAATGACGCAAACGGCAATACATCCATTGTTGCAACAAGAGGTAATTTTGTTATAAAGAATATTAGCTCTTCAGGTAGCTTTTCAATAAGCACACAAAATACGTCTTCAACCGTTTGGAGTTATAACAATACAACAGGTAGTAAGTTTACATTCTCAACACCAGTTACTGGTACATACAGCGTACCTAATTTTGATGTCGATGGTTTAGCAAGATTTAGAGCACCTGTATATTTCAATAATGATGCAACAATATACGGCAGTCTTTCTGTTTTAGGTAACCTCTCATATATTGAAACAAATGTCACAACAACAAGTGCATTAAGTGTTATCACATCTAATAACAGCGTCCCTGCGTTAATTGTAGGTCAGTTATATAATTCACCAGATCAGATTATTGCAGAGTTTAACGGCTTAACAACACAGACACAAGGTCGACCAGCTCTCATTGTCCGTGACGGTCCATTTGTAGGCATTAACGTTAGTACCGATACCCTCGGTTCAACAACTAATGCAAGGTTTATGGTTTCAGGCACTGCAATCTTTGGTGATGCCTGGCCGAATGAAACAAATGATGCTTTTGTAGTTAATACAGGTTCAGGCGGTATTGCGTTAAACGCTACCGGTAATATTACAAGTATTATCAACACTGCAACGATTGCTTCAAGAAATAATAACAGTATTGGTAGATTTGTTACCATTAATGGTACTGCAAGAAGTAGTTCAGCTATTGGATTAGCTGTTAACTCTAATGGTGATCAGGCAGGTCTTTCCCTCGTACCAGAAGCTGTTGCTGGGTCTTATAACCCTCTTGTACAGACAAGCGATCAAGCAATAATATTCTACAACGGTGGTGGCGCCGATACTGCTGGTGGTCTTGTCATCGGGCAGTGGAGTAATAACGCAGCTAAAGGCATGCGTATGGATAGCTCCGGTAACCTCGGTTTAGGTATCTATAACCCGTCTTATAAATTACACGTACAAGGCACTTGCGGTATCGGTGGTGCATTATATGCATCAAGTGATATATCTACCGGTGGTAACATTTATGCTATTGGCGACGTCGTTGCGTTCTCATCATCTGATAGAGCATTAAAGAAAGACATAACACCTATTGCTACAGCATTAGATAAGATTGAAAAAATTAACGGTGTTGAGTTCGATTGGGATACAGAAAAGCAATCTGTTTATAGCGGACACGACATCGGTGTTATTGCACAAGAAATTGAAGCAATCTTACCAGAAGCTGTTACAACCCGTGAAGATGGCTACAAGGCTGTTAAATATGAGAAGATTATTCCCCTGTTAATTGAGGCAATTAAAGAACTAAAAGCTCAAATCAAATAATATCATATGGCACTCCCTACAGATAGAATTAGTATCGGTAACGTTAATAGTTTAGGTAGTCCTCTCTTTTCAGGTGCTTCATCTTTAGCAAACAGAGAGCAACAGGCTATGGGCGGTAGTCCTGCAAACGTTGCTGCTAGTAGAGTATGTATGCCTAATGAAATTCTTAATGAAACTACTGGCTTGCTTGCAAAAAACTCACCCGGACAAGGTTCGTCAACAAGAAATAGTACAGCTTGGTCATATACCGGGCCTGGTCCACATAACTGGGCCCCTCACCGTTTATCAGAATTTAAAGGCGCTTATAATAACTTACCGTATGCTAATGTTGTATCTGTCGGTACAGGTGTACATGGTTCAGGTCTATTCAATATTTCTATCGGTGGCGAATATGCTGGTTCTCAACAATCATTCTTTATGATAGCCGCGGTCGGATCGTCACCTGGTGGAAGCTGGGTAGGCATCGGACCCGGTGGATCAATCAATCAACCCGTAGATGTTGGTACATATAATATATATGTCAAAGATTATTATAACTGCGGAACAGCAGAAGATTTAATAACACAACACGCCTACCCGTACTAGCATTATCCGTTGTAGGTAGATAAGTTATTCATGTATTATGATAGAAAATTTTTACAATGATATAAAGATTGCTCTTGAGAAGATTGCAATTTTTGTTAGTGTTAAAACTGACAACGGTAAAGATTATTTCCTTGTAACAAGAAATCCTCAAGTTATATCATTTTTTAACGATGGGTTTTCACAGGTTCCTTATTCTGTAAATAAGGAACAATTATTAATAGAAGCGTTTGAAATTCGTTATGATAAGATTGTTACACTCGATGTTAGAAATGTCAGTGAAATATATTATTACGGTATACCGCAAGAAATATCTCCACCCATGTATCTTAATCCTGCTTTTAAAGGTTTTTTAAATGAGGATATGGTTCGTGAGTTTCAAAAAGAAAATTTTCTTGAACGTGTAAAGCGAGAGAAAAATAACGGAGAATATCAAGGCAACGAAAAACTGAAACAACATAACGTTGATTTTTTCAATCTTAAATACTTTTTTAAAACAGAATATAATATTGTAGCAGGTGATGATCCGCTATTTAGCTTTTTTGATGATTACTATATGTTTAATTTCGATAGTAATGTCTACAAAGGTGAGAAGATACTTGAATTACATAAAACAATGTATTTCTTGCCTGCCATCTTAAAATGCGCTGGTAAAACAAAAGATGAAATAAAGTCTATCTTACCACAACTTATCGATAAAACTATTTTCTCAAAAGAAAAATGGATAGAGGTTTTAAAGCAAAGACAGCAAGAATTGCTTGTCTCTTATACACAGGAAAGAGATAGTTTAGATACTGTTGAAGAAGGTGAAGATATGCGCCAGTTATTAACAGCACAATACGATCAATTAATCGAAAAGCTTGCAAATATTTCTTTTGAGAGTGAATTGTCATTATATAACGATTACAGATTATATCTGCGTTTTTGGCCAGAGTTATTTGCTGTAGAAGAATTTCATGCTTATATAAGACCATTCACGGAACTTGAAAATAATGTTATTAAACAATTTATTAAAAATAATGTTACGTTTGATCTCGATGAAATATATCGTAGAGAATATGATTTCTTTAATTCAATTATTTACACACTTGAGAAGTACGCAGATGCATGGCGTGAGCTAATGATTAAGAAGATTGAAAGTAAAGCTAAGGAGAGATACGAGACGCTATTACAAGAATTCGAAAGTATGAGTTCAGCTCTCTCTGACGAAGAGAAATCACAACTAATGTCAACTATTGAGGAAGTAAAAAATATTGAGAAGTATCGTGATAGATTAAACAGTCTAGATAGATTAGTTGATATTATGTCTTTCTGGCCGCTTGAACTATACCCAAAACCTGACGATATATTAATTTTATGACAATAGAGTATTGGAACAACCAAATACAATGCTTTTGGCACGGTAATAAATTATCCCTTGTTGAGTTACTCACACTTAAGAGTTTTATTAATAACGGATACAAGGTCAATCTCTGGAGATATGATAATAGGATAGATATTGATAGACCTCATGGTGTAGAGATACGCGATGCTAACGAAGTTATTCCGCAGGATAAGATATTCTTCTATACTGGCAAAGGTGATTGTAGGGCTGGTAGTCTCGGTGGGTTTTCAGATATTTTTAGATATCATTTGTTGTACAAATTCGGTGGTACATATATAGATATGGATTCGGTAAGCTTAACACCGTTTAATTTTGACGAGTTTGACTATATCATCAAACCACATATCGGATGTAAGACTGTTGGTAATCTATTGAAAGCCCCTGCTGGATGCGACTTTCTTAAGTCCTGTATCGATGAAACAGAAAAGCAGATTGATAAAGATAATAATTCATGGGTCTTACCTGTAAAGATATTCAATACGATGGTTGAAAAGCATAATTTACAGCAGTATATTGTACCTGTAAATTATTTTGGACAGGATGATCCTGATGTAATGTATAAAGCTAAAAACGGTAGATGGTTGACAGACAAACAGGTATTACCAAAATACGTACATCACTGGTGCAAGGAAGCTTCTTATGGAAGATGGCAGTATAGAGAGTTATATGATTGGGATAAGCCAAAGCCTCTCTCGATCTATTACAATCTTTTAGCTATTAATGGCTTAATTTAAAATAGTAGCCATTTGCTTTTCTAAATCACCATAAAATTCATATGGTAGATCATCATTATATGCAGGTAATGATTTCAATAGATCTATACCCTTTAATGCTAGGTCTGGATGAAAAAGCATATTGTATCCTCTGACTGTAAACAGTTGTTCGGTTAACGTTTGATCGATATGTCTGCCGCTGTTGCGTACTAACTTGAACCAATCTGCTGCTTCTTTGCTATCTGTCAATATAGCGCCACCTCTACCTATCTTGAGATGTTTTTTATAGTGAAATGACAGACACATATGCGCGCCAGGCACGTACATATCAGCAGTAAATCGTTTTGCTGCATCATAGATATTTGTCGGTGCAATATTATATTGTCCAGTCCAATCTATATCTTTAAAGATTATTTCTTTACCAGCGTGCAACGCTGACATTGCTACACCGACATATGTATTCTTCGGTAGAATTATCTTCTTTTCAGATGAATATAAAAAACAAAGCAATAGAGCATTAGTACAACAGTCGACACTGATTGCGTAAGGTGCACCGGTATAAAGAGATAGCAACTGTTCGAAATTTTCGACTTTTTTATACTCATTAAGTAGATTTTCTTCTATCACAATCTTATAATAACGGAAATTATTTTTTATGCAACTTATACCCTTAGATGTTAACAACAAAGAGCATATTGATATTACTTACGAAATACTTCTACAGAGATTTAAAAATGATCATATTAATATATACGATATACAAGTACCGACTGTAGAGCAACACGTTGCAACGCTGAGTGGCGATACGTTTAAGCATTTTTATTTTATTGAACATGACAATATGCTTTTGGGGTACATTTATATAAAAAATAAAGATAATGAATATGGTTATTTTGTTAATTACAAAAAAGCAGCAAGAGTCTACAAGTCTAATAGGCATACGTTCAGCGAGGAGGATACAGCCGGGCATAGCGGTGCAATGAAGATGTGGATATTTTACGCTGAGATATCGTTACGTCTTTTGCTTGAAAGGCATCCGGAAATTAAAAAGATAACTGCAAAAATTAATTCTAATAATCGAAAGAGCATGCTCTGTGCCGAACACGGTGTCAATTTTAAGCCTATATACACTTATTATGAGTTTAATAGATGATGCAATTCCTATATGCTATAGAGCAGATAGTAAATATCAGAAATTTCTAATAAACTCTATCCATTCTGTTCTTAAGTTCTATAAAGGTAAACGAAATATTATTTTTTATATTCTTACCAATGATAGTTTATTAGATCTTTCAGAGCTCGACAACCTTAAATCTGTATATACCAATTTCACATATGAAGTAATGTTTATTACAAAGCAATTTTTAATGCAGAACGGCATTGATAATGAACTAGCGGCTCTATTGACGAGGAGGTTTTATAAATTTAATATATATGATGATTTAAAGGTAGTAGGTGAAGGTCGAAAGAATAATCCTTTTGCAAGAAGTAAGCTTATAATTTCATACCCTATGCTTTTTTTGATGTTTACAAAACACAAGAAAATAATCCTCCTAGATACAGATACTATAATTGTTGATGATATAGATTCCCTCTTTAATGTCGATGTATCGAATGTTGTTGTTGCAGCTTGTGACGATTGGGATGATACTGAAACACATACAGCCTTCAACCCATCTGTATCTGTATTCAACGTAAAAGAGTTTCAAAAAACAGTAACACCGTTTATTAAAGAAAAACTGACAACCTATTTAGCTGACAATGATGATGATATGCTGCCGTTTGCTGAACTTATACAGAGTGCAATTTGTCTAGCTATACAAAACAGAGATCAACTAGATAGAAGCTGGAATGTACCTATTACTCATTTATATTTGTGCGACTCACCGAAAATATATCATTTTTCTGAATCATGGTCAGAGAATGAATTGGTTATTAACAAGTACAAGGAAATAGTTGACAAATATTTGCTAATGCCGTAAGTATTATTATGATCAACGAAATTATCGCAGAATTTTTTGATTTTAGTAAGCCATGTCCGGAAAGTGTACCGTTTTGTGAGCAACTGCGTAGTAAGTATAATGAAGAATTAAAAAAGCTCGGGAGCGGATGTAAGTCCTGTCAGACCAATAATATAAAGGTCAAATATATGAATCAGGTATGGGAGAGTCATATAAAAAGCACTATAGATAAAAACGTTGATGAGGAATTAAGGAGGCTAAACAGAAATGCTTAAATTATTAGCTGATTACATATTCTGCATTCTTTTTGTCTTTAATACTAGTGTTATTTGGTTCTTTAGCCCGTTAAGAACAACTCTCGGGCAGATCTTCTTTGATAAGAATATGTGTACTAACGAAGAATTTGAAATCCAATTACTTTTTTTAAATAAAACACTCGGCAAATTACTAGCTTGTTGGATTTGTTTTACATTCTGGCTCTCTCTTTGCTGTGGCATTAGTCTTTTTCTTTTTAATTGTGAGACATTAATGTTCCCTCTGCTATGTTGCTCGACAATACCTGGTATTTGCTACATTCTTAAGAGCTTCGTTGACCGATCTTAACAAAAGTTTTGTAATATTTGGTAAATTTTGTTAAATATGCACGCACAAACTGTCGTGCATCGATTTCTAGCTTATTTCTATAATAGTTATTTGTATTGTTAATGACATCGTCATCGTCGTAGCTGATCTCTCTCACACCAATATTATAGAACTGTGATTGCATCCAATGTCTGAATTCATGTAAAAAGTGATCGAAGATATCCTTCTGTTTTTTTGCTAAGCTGTCATATTTTCTATCGTATGGCTCATCGCATAGAGAAATTTTATTAGTCTTAAAAGCATAATGACTAGCATCGCTATTCGGTACTACCCTAAGTGTTATATTCTTAGGTATAACCTTTACAGTTGGATGTATTTCGGTAACAAGGAGTGAGAGAGCAGAGCTTAACGCACAGAGATCGATCTTATGCTCTTCAAGCCATGCTTTTGAACCATCGGTTGCTGAAATATTAAAAATATACATAGATTAGAGTTGATTAGTTTGAAACACGAGCGTATTATTACGGTGTTATGTATATCGAACATTATAACGCCTACGTCGTAAATTGCACTACTAAAAAGGTGCGCAAGATTAATGTCAACGCCGATACGGCGCATGACGCACATAAAAAGGCTATGGTCAAAACCCATGCCATCAACGAGGAGATTACAAAAATCGTTGATAGTCAAGGTATGCCGGTGTATACCTTAAAGGATGGCTTTCTCGCGGAAGCCATATAAAATATACTAAACAATGAACAACGAAGAAGAACTCTCTACTAATCTTACGCTTGGTGATCTCAAGGTACTTGCTACTCTCATCGATGCGTGCTCACAACGCGGTGTTTTCAAAGCAGCAGAACTAACAGCTGTTGGTTTGATTTACGATAAGCTTATAAAGGTATTACAAAGCTCAGAAGAAAAGAAATAAACATTTATGCACAATATTAGTCTTACTAAGACTTATACCACTGGTAGTGGTTCAGTACACGTACAGGTGAGTATCGATAATAAAGACGTCGGTATTCTCTACCTCTCACTTCAAGAAGCAGGTACACTCGTTGATACCTTAAAGAAAGGTACTGCGGAATCTGGTACAACTCTTACATATAACATTTTTGAAGATGAATTTGTTGATGATGAAGATCTTTACTATGATGAAGATGGGGTGAGTTAATATGATCATCTTTGATCCAGTAAGACATCAGTATAAAAATCAGTTTACTGGTGAGGAGTATATATCTGCTACTACCCTTCTTGGTAAATACAAGAAGCCGTTTGATTCAGCTACTGCGGCTGAACGCGTAGCAAAAAGAGAGGGTAAAACCGTTGAGCAGGTTCTCGGTGAGTGGAAGAAACTCAATACAGATAGTCAAATATATGGCACTCAGATACATAAAGCTATAGAAGACTTCAATAATACCGGTGTTCTACCTGATGAACATACTGATATTGTTCAGTCATACATAGAGCTCGGTATTATTAATAGAGATAAGGACGAGCTGTTAAATGAACAGCGGCTTTGGCTTCATCAATGCAAGATCGCAGGTACCGCTGATATCATCAGACATGAGGAAAGAGGAGGGTTTAGTGTATTTGACATTAAAACAAATAAGAAGTTCAATTACTTTAGCGCGTATAATGAGCAAATGCTGTACCCGCTCAATCATCTCTCAGTTTGTGAATATTCTACATACAGCTTACAACTTTCATTGTATGCATATATGTATCAAACACTAACCGGTAGACGTCTTAATCAGTTAGGTGTTCTCTATTACGACAGAGAACTTAAGAAGTTCAAGTATATACCAGCTATTTACATGAAAACCGACGTTGTAGCAATGCTCGAACACTATGCAAAGGGTTAATTGGGATGAGCATGCATTAATTCTTGCATTCGCTGCTACACTTCGTAGCGAAGATCCGTATAAAAAGGTCGGAGCATGTGCTTTAGGTCATGATAATAGGGTATTAGGCGTTGCATATAATGGGCTAGCACCAGGTAAATCTGTAGATAGTGAGTTTTGGTCTGATAGAGATAAAAGAAGACCTTATATGATACATGCTGAAACCAATCTTCTTGCAAGATTCGGTATCGGCGATGCAAAAACCATCGCCGTAACACTGCAACCTTGCTCTTCCTGTGCGCAGCAAATTGTCGCTTACAATATAAAGAGAGTTGTCTTTAGTGAAGACTATTCAACCGATACTGCAGGACTCGATATATTAAAATTTTATGGTGTTGAGGTAGTGCAAATACCAAAACCGCAGCTAATTAATCTTATAAATGAAATTCGTTGATATAATCGTCGCTAATAGCCAGATTAAAGAGGCTAAACTGTATGGACCGTCAAAAAAAGCGAGTGAAAAGCCGGAGACAGGCATTGTAATACAAAATGCAGCTGCATTTCATGTAATTAAAGATTGTGCTACATTAGCTAATCAATACCTCCCGCACTTTATTTTCGGTCATTATGCTAATCCCTTTGAAGTTCTTAAGTCAAAGTTTACTAAAGCAGATATATCTGAGTTTATTAATGGCGCTAACTCTGATATTGTGTTAAATCAGCTACTTGTTCTTATTTTAGAAAAAGCACGTAAGGTAATTAACACTAATAATACCACTCAACCTAGTGTAACACCTGCGATAAACGTCAATGCTAATGATCCTTACGGAGAATATGAGATATATAGTGAGCAACCACAAGTTAGCACACAGTTAGATACATATACCATTTTGTGCACTGTATTTAACGCATTAGAATAAGTATTTAGACATGCAATTAATCACACCATTTCTTAAAATTCAAAACCAACTGCGTGTGTTTCATTGGCAGTCTGATACTTACGCACAACATAAAGCGTTCGGCAAGGCCTATGAACAGCTAGATGAGTTAGTTGATGAATTTGTTGAAGTGTTCTTCGGTAAGCACGGTAAGTCACGTACTAAAGCAGTTTATCAGATAGAGATTGGTAACCTTGAAGGTAATTATATGGATGTTATTGATTCATATATTGAGTTCCTCATCAATATTAATGACCTTCTCGATGATACTGATCTCTTAAACATAAGAGATGAGATGTTGGCTGTATTAAATCGACTAAAATATTTACTTTCTTTAAAATAAGTCGAAAAAATAATTAGCGGTAGACTAATTATTTAAACATATGGTTAGCTTCATACGAAATATCTCTAAGCTCTTCGGGTATAAGTCATCAAAGAGCAAAAAAATTGAAGCACCTTACATTATCATGAATGATAATACCCCGGTTCTTAAAACACGGGCTCAGCTTATAGAGGAAGGTAAAGGAGCTTATTTACCTAAACGGATTAAACGATAATAATCTGATAATAGAATTGCTTAATCCTCTATGGATCTTAGCTAATACAGTTGAATCTTCAGCGTTCTTCTCCTCAAAATTCATAAGAGCATCAATTAAACTCTGAACCCGTACACCATACTCAGGTATAGTATGTAACTTTTGTGCCTTAAGTGTATTACAAATACGTATTCTCTCTTTTTTCGGTAAAGTAAACAAGCTGACTTCTGGTAGTTTATCTTTTAAATTTACATTTATAGTTGTCTTTGAAATATTGTCGTATTTTATCCAATCACCATTTGCATGAATCCCTTTTATTCTTCCACCGAGCGGGTCATGTACGTTGTTAAATGTTAATCTTAAGTTATTAGTTTGGCAGTACCGTATAATATCTTGTATTTCATGCCAGTTTTGAATCATGGGATTGAAAGTAATGACGCTCAGCGCACCTAGTTCTTTATATTTTGCAAGATTATCTAGTACTTTACTTAAAGTGCCATTTTTACGTATGAAACTATATGTTTCGGGATTTAAAGAATCTAAAGAACATACTAATTTAATATTTTTATGCCGTTGTATAAGGTTCTTTATCCTTTCGTTGTATATCGATCCGTTTGTGGTAATACCGACGAGGATATTAGGATTGAGTTCTATTACTTTCTCCCAAATCTCGTAATATAAAGGAACTGCAAACGGTTCACCGCCGAGAAAATTCATTTTATATAGATGAGGTATAAATTGTTCCAGCTGCTTAACGAAGTTTTTGTCGTATACAAACGGAATAGCGGGTAATTTCTCTCTATTAGCTCTTATCTGCGAAGACCAATGCCCGCCGCACATAATACATTCGTAATTACAAACATTAGTTATCTCAAATTCCATTACTTTCGGAAACCACGTATCGCCTTTGTAAGGACTGTGTAGAGCGTTTTTCTGTCTATGCTCTTCGTCGAATTTTGCTAATATTGTGTTGTTATAATCTCCAGAGGCAAGATGTTTATAACAGACATTACATCCATTGCTAAAATCCAAATTATTGAGTTGTTGCTTTAATTTAACAAGCTCAGGTGATTTGAGCGCATCCATAATTGTGTTTTTTGGATACGTTCCAAGAATAACTTTCCTGTTAGCACAGCATACAGTCATATTACCGAGAATATCGAAATTTATCGACATACCAGGTGCATAGCATGTGTGTTCCTTCTTTGTTAAAATATTAACAATATGCTCCGGTAATTGACTGCTCATTAACCTTATTTAACTCGTGTTTTTCGGTTAAGCAACTGTTCCGAACGTAAACGAATTATCAACAACACTGCCAACAGATGTATTTAAGATAGGATATGTCTGTAGATATTTGCTTGTACCAGGGTTAGCAAAATTAATATCATATACGTCAGAGCCTAGTTTATACATTGTATGTGAGACATCGGTATAGATATTGTCTATATATTGGAACTGTGAATTAAAGACATAAAATGCATTTGATGCATCTTTACCGAGATATGTAATAGTATAGCGATTTGTTTCATCGTTATACGTCATAATCGGTTTATCGATTTTAATAATATTCAATTCAATATCCTTACCAGAAAGTGAGTACTGACTCAAATAATTATATGTTAAAGTCTCATCACGGACAGTCGGGTAAATTTGCTTAATGCTTAAAGCGTTAAGATTAAATGCATAGATTTTTGGGTAAATTATCTTATAGTTAGAAGCACTTAACTCATTGAACACGTTCATCTGGCAGAACAATAATTCCTTTTCACGCTCATTAAACCATACTGTTGAAATTTGCTGTAAATCATTATTACTATCCTTATAGATATAATTTGTACCAGGGCCACCTTCATATATTGTATTGGTATTATAATCAAACGTAAGTTTTTCTAATACAAGATAATTTGGTGTCTCTAGCTGTAAAACATCGTAGTATAAATCAAAATTAATAATGCTGTTATTAAGTTCTTCTTGAATGTCTTGTGGATATTTTAAGAAGATTGCACTAAGTGCTGTTGAAACAGGTACAATAACAGTGCTATTAGAGTTACGGTAATACAGATCACCTAGAACGGTATTCTTAGAATCGTAAAGACTTGCAGTTGTGTTTAATTCTGATTGCGTTTCATTTACCAGTGTTGTGAAGCCAGGTAATCTTATGTCGAAGAAATTCGATTTTTCAGCATAAACAGTTGTTGAGAAGCTTTGCGCTGCACATGGATCAACGCCATTAACAGTAAATCTAAAACCATCGACAACATAATATGATGATGTAGGTATGGTATATAGGAAGTTACCGGGATACGGGAATGTCGCTCTATAATCTGCAAGTCTTTGTGGTGTACCGGCAGTAAAGAACGCTGAGACTGCTATATATTCAGATATAGGTGAATTAGGTATAGCAGAAACGGGAATAGTTGTAAGTGTTGTAAAGATTGTATTGTTAACAATATACGGATGCCCTTGACCGGCATCAAACAACTCCATATAATAAAGTTTAGAGTTAAGTGGATCGTAATTAGTAGAATCGGTTAATGGTGTGGCAGGATACGGTTCACCTCCCGGTAACATGAACCCTACACCGTCGACAATTGAACAAACATATCCAACAGTAGAATAATCAGAGCAAAATATCTCCGGCTGGAAAGTATAAGAGTATATAGGCGATGTTGAACCTGTTAATCTAAATGATGCGGTTTCATTAGAGATGATCTTACCTTCGTTATTGTAGATAGGTAAGTTTGTATCCTCATAAGTAACGGTTTTTAAAATAACACCAGACCAGTTAAGTGCTTTATTCTCCTGAGTAAAATCAAAATTATAACCAGATATCGGATCTTTAAACGTATAATTGTCGAGCGCTAAGCATGTAACAATATTATCAGACTGTGTGGCATTATAATTAAATGTGTTTGCCTTATTAGGAGATATTTGCTTGTACAGACCAAACTCGTTACCGTAAATGTCGTTTTTATATTGTACGAGAGTCTTATTAAGAGATAGAAGATTTTTTGTTCTTAAATCAATTGGAAATATATTCGACGGAATGACAGGGTATATATCACTATTAGACCATATTGTCTTTTGATCGCCGGCAAAGAAATCCTGTGCATCGGTATATTTTGATAGACCGAAATCTTGTGTATCTAATGTCTGCTCTCTTGATTGATAAGCTCTAAAGGTCTGATAGTATGGATCTGTTGTTGAATCACCAAAACGATAACTATTAGAGAAATCTACCGTGTCTCTTGTATTATCCTCAATAAAATCAAAAGGCGTCTTAAAGGATGTCTTGGTATTACTTGAAATATTTCCGTACTTGCTAGGATCAGGAAAGAAGTATAAAGTATTTGGTTCAAGCTTAGTATAATCTATTTCTGGCTTAAATTTAAAATTCGTAAAGGTACTAATACCTAGTTTATCTGGTTTAAAAAATAAACCGAGTTCTTTTTCAGATAAAAGATACTCTGTTGACGGTACACCTATGACAGTTGGAAAGCGTTTGTTTAGATAATTAGCAAAATCATTATCTGCTTTACATAAAATACCAGATGTATAACTTGTTGTTGTGCTACCAACCTTAACGTAATAGATATCAGCACCGATATACTTCTTAATTAAGTCTGCTTGTAAATAGAGATTTAAATCTGTATATGCGGTACTAGAAATAAGTGTTTGAAAGTCGCTGTCTTTTAAATAGTTTAAATTAGTGCTATTAATGAGCGGATCAACGTACAGATTTGAACCGAGTTCAATTAGGTAAAACGGATAGGATGCAATAGCACGTAGAATCGAGAATGAAATGTTTTTAAATAAATCCGGATCTATGCTGTATTGGTTTAGTGTAAAATACTGTGCTCTTAAATCATTAAAAGAATTATAAGCAGATGCTGATTTAACAGAACTTACATCATAATAATCTGCATAATTGTCATATAAATCTTCTGTTTCAAATGTAAGATTATTCTTAATACCAGATACAGACACAACATAGTTTTGCTGCGTAGGTGTAACGTCACCTGTCTGCAATGTATTAATGAATAAATTATAAAGTGTACGTTCAGTACCGAAATTAGATCCTTTTAAATTATATTGTACTGTAGCTGTTTCAGCTCTGTCACGTAATGTACTATAATAAAGACATATTTCTTTTATTTTTTGAGTAAAGAATGGTACAGATAGCGCTAAATCACCGGGATCTGATAAATCAAGATTCTTTAAATAACGCTGCTCGTCAATTGTAGAATAATTTAAAACAATTTCATTAATGAGCTGGGTATAGTATTGTTGTACTATTTTTTCACTCTGCTCTTGCGAGGTTTTTGTAGTATTAAACCAGTTATTTAAATATGACTGATAGCGTAGTAAGAAATCAGACGAGTTAGTGTATAAGAAATCGTTATATTTTAACCAATCAGTAAAAGACAGCGGTTGATAACTATCAACTGGATGGGCAGAAGGGGTGCGCGAAGTAATTGAATTATCCAACCGTTCGTCAACATATCTGATAAAATCTGCCATGAAAATATTTAATTGTTATATGTTATATCAGCGGCAGATGTAAACAGTCTAAGACCTTTTGTTAGCTCGTAACTAATTAAATTTGCCATAATACCGCTATCACTAGACCAATTATCAAAAGAACTACCTGAAAACGTTAAAGTCGTAGCTGGATTAGACCAATCGATAATGTTATTATATATTTGTCCCGATACCGATGGATTAAAGGTATAGAAATTATAATAATTTTTAATATCAATGCCAGAAACAGACATCGGTGCTACTAAATTCCAGCCCCAATTGTAACTAAATGTTGAAAGCGGTAGAATATCATTATAGCTTGTATCAGGTATTATAAGATTGTTAATTAAAGTATAGGCGTTTGAAAATAACTCATATGCTACAACAGGTACACCTGAACGTATAATACCAGTAATAGGATCTATCATGGTTCCGAGGTTTGTACCGTAGAGCTGATGCGGAGGTAGTGTACCTCTAAAGTCAAAATTCTCAGAAAATGTATTGGCATCACCCCAAAGGTTTTTCTGCTTAATAGATAAAATATTTAACAGACGTTTTAATTGCGGTGGGTATGGGTAATTGTATTGCTCAAATTGAATTGATAATTCAGAGCAAAAATCAACTAATTCATCAATATTACATGTCGTAATATTTGCTTTATTATCGACGAAGTTAGCTATTTTTTCATATATTGTTTTACCAAGCTCGTATGATTGTGCCTTAGCGTCGCCAACTATGCTACCTAAGAATTGATCAAAGAAAACTTGTTTGTCTAATAATATCTCTTGATACCGTAACGAATCATAAAATTCTTTTGCTGCAAAATTTTCGTTTATTTTAGCAAGACCATACTGACCACCGGTTGGATAGAGATTAAACGTCGAAGAAGAACCTGTAATAGTTCTTATAACAGACGTCGGAATCATATATTTGTTAATCCATCTTGATCCAAACCAGTCACCGTATGCTTGGAACTCAAGTATCTCCATTCCTGATATTGGATAAAGAGGATTAGGTTGCTGAAATACAAGATCAATACCATTAACAGCATTAAGTGTGTTTGTTGGTGGTATAAGGGTATCTATAATATATGCTCTTTGATCAAAGTTATTAATGACCCAGGCGTAATCTGAAGTATCTACTGTTATACCAGCTAAACTACAAATATAATCTGTATCGTTTAGCCCGGATCCGGCAATATAACTTGTCTGCTCTGTTGTAATACCATCAATCTTTGTTATTGTTTCTCTATCTTGCGAGACCCAGGCGTTCTGTCGACCATCGATCGCAATATTGTTAAGCATCTTAAATCCATCAATAGGAAATCCTCTTACTATATTACCGTTATAGTCAAATTTATATAGTAAATCATTTCTACCTGATAGTGAAAAGCCTGTAGCGGTATGATTGAATGTAGTAACCCAGACAAACTTGTTTCTATCAGCACAAATTTCAATAGGTGAAACAACTGGAGGTAAAGGTATAACGTTTAATGTATTTCCTGTTGTATCGTAATTAACAATAATATTTGATACCGGATGTGAATATGCAACCCATACATTATTATTTTGATCTGTCTCAATAGAGGAAGGTAAGAATAATCCCTCACCAGCAAAACCACTGAGTGCTGCAGTATTGCCATATGCACTTAACCAATAGTAGAAATTCTGTGTCGGTGGATACGCTACTGATATTACATTACCATAAACACCGTCTATTTTTATTACATAACCTGAATCGAAAAGCGCTACCCACAAGTCACTATTACCATCTAGAGCTATACTGCTCGGTGATGCAGCCCCGAGATCTGGTTGTCTATAGTCAACATATGATACAACATTAGTATTAATCTTCGTCGGTGCAGATGAAAGCGGTATTGATGATAGAAGTACACCAGATGCATCTCTCTTTAAAATAGTATCAGTAATACTATCAGCAAACCAAGCTTGATAATCATTTCCTTTGCCTGCGCCGGATGGAGCAACACAGATGGCGTAAATGTTTCTATTTGCTTGCGAATCAAAATATACTTGTGCTGAGGTAAGCGTCATTGTCACAGCACCAGGGCAGCTGCTATATAGCTGCTCTCTGAATAATCTTAAAATGTAATTAGTTTGTGGTATAGCAATCCATCCAATAAGTGAATCTTTCGGAAAGTTTGAAGGGTCAATAACCATTACCGAAGCTGTCAGCGTACAGTTATATGCTGCTTCGTTAGATATGAAATATCCTTTGAAAAAGCCTCCATAACTCTGCGGAATATATTCGTTAAAATTCGAATTAAAGACAACATTCTCTAACTGTCTTGTATTACCGTTATCATCAGTTGTGATGATACCCATATCTATATCATAGACATTATCAGCTAAAAACGGATATTGCTGACCAATACCGTAATTATTTAAATTGAATATTTCTGGAGCTGTCAACAGTCTTCTCCATATACCTGCTTCATCAATAGCTCCTTTATAGTTACTAATATTTGAAAATGTAATATTAGATCCGCCGATGAAGAGACTAGGATTATTTAACGGTATGGTGTCACAAGTAGCTGAAATAGCAAATTCACCGTCAATATAAAAGTATACTCTCTGTCCGTTAAATGTTATAGCAATATGGTGCCAGTCATCATCTGTAGGAAAGATTTTAGACGGTATATATTTGTATGTTACTCCGTCGTTTGTTGTAACTAGATTAACTCCACCGTTTAGTTGCTCTGGCGAGTATGTGACAAAAATGGAGCCGTTTGATGTACCGTTTGACGAAAGAGCTAATAACAGCGCATGATGTTTGCTTGTAACGGTACTGCCGTTAAAATTTGTCCAAAATGATATTGTAAACTCTGATGAATTAAAATCATTAAAGGACGAAAGTGTAAGGTATGAGTTACCGTCAAAATATGCACTGCTATTAATTAGCCCCGGTGCTATTAATACACCTGTGCCTGGAGCTGTTAGTGTATATCCATTTCCTGTGGTATCACTTAGAGATACATTATCTGTACCGTCATTATCAAACGTCCAATAAGAAATAATATTATTAGTAAGTGTATTATACAATCCCTGCGGTAAAGGGAGATTTGCTTTATTCGAGTAGAGCGGAGGATATGTTTTAGTAGTAAACATTTCATCGTCTTTGAACTTTATTACAAAAGGAATTTCTGTACACTGCCAGCTGATTTCAGGTAGTTTAAAAACAGTTGAAGAGAGTGAACCCTCTCCATCGATGCCTGTTGTGGTTATAGAGAGTTGCTGGGCTGGATTATGTCTTACTTTGACAACAGGTATAACAGCAGGTGGGTATTGCTGAAAGCCATAAGGAGGATAATCGATATATTTAAAAATGTCTCTTCTTGTTGACATCTCATCGCCAAATTTAGAGCTATCAAATGTTGCCATGAGAAAGATAGGATTTTCTCTCGTTGTAAAGTTTTTAACACGATCATCAACGTAATAAATTTCATTGTAACCAGTTGTGCCTACAAAGAAGCTATTTTCGTCTTCGGCAGAACAAATTTGTATGCTATTATTAGCAATACGCGCGTAAATCTCTGTAACATTTGAACTGATAGAATCTACAACTACGAGTTGCTCTGTACCATCAAAAAGTTCTTTTACATAAAATCTACTCAAGAGACGTAAATGAGCCCACTTATCATTTTTATACATTTCTTGGTCTTCATAGTCACCAGCTGCGCCAGATGCATAGAAATTAATTGTTATACCACCGTCTGCTTTTATAGCATCATAATTCTGCCAGCTGTTTCTTGTATAGAGAGGAAGAGGATCGCCAAGTTTTCCTGCCGGTACGTCATATACAAACTTACCGTAATCACCCCATTTAAGTTCTGTGGGAATAAAATCCTGAGCATATATAGTTGGACTAAAACTACTCTCCACAGGCAACCCTGCACTGTTAAATACTGTTAATGTTACGACATATTGACCAGGCCACTTATATGAATGCTTCGCAGTTAAATCTGTCGAATAGGTACCGTCACCAAAATCCCATCTAATTGTTTTATTTGAAATGTTTGGGTTTGCAGTAAGCGAGCTATAATAGAGAGTAAAGTCAGGAACAAATGTAAGAGGTGTTTGCTCCAGAGTATATGTAGATAGTACGTTTGTATTCGAATAGTCAAGAACTTCGAAGTGAATATACGAAACTGGTACCGGTACTGTACTCGTTGTTGACATATACTATATTATAAAAGTTGCACAGTAGGTGTCACTACTTGAATTTTGTTAACAAACGTACTTGCGTTATTTAAATATGGATATTTAAAATAGGGTAGCTGTACATCTTGTGTTGCAGCAATAATATCATCATACGGGTAAACAGGGTTGTATATAATAAGACTGACACCTGGTTGTGTATATGTTACACCATCGGCACCGACCGCTACTGTCTGTACGTTATCTACCCCCTCTAGTGCGAGTATTTGTTGTGTGAGGTAGGAAAGACTTAAATTTAGCCCGAGATTATCTTGTGTTGTTGCAAAATAACTTGTAAAGATATCAGAGATGCTCTTTGCTAGTGCTTCAGGGTTACGCTTTGATGTAATATTACGTGTAATTACAAGTCTAGTACCACCTGCTACACTCAGGGCTAGTGACTGTGTTGGTATATTCATACCTAAGTCTACAGCTACGTAAATAGGGTCGTTGATAATAACTTCAGATGTCGTTAATTTAATATTTGATAATTCATTAATTATAAGTTGTTTTTGCGCTGTATTGACATAGTTCGAACGTGATGCCAACGAGTTAACTTGAAGTAGTTTTGGTACTGCGTAAATGTAGATATTATTACTATTACTTGAATCAGCGAATTTAACTTGATTGAAAAGAACGCGAGATTCGTAATTAGGACTTGTAACACCGAGATCAAAAAAGTATTTTAAGTGACCTGTAATATAATCCCAGTTATTAACTGTTTTTACTGATGCAACAATATTACTAAAATTTTGTGCTACATAATTAGAAAAATCATCTGTAGTAATCAGTCTATATTGACTTCTAAATGTATTTTGTGCGTTGTGCTTAATGCTATCAACTGACTCTACATCAACAAACGGTGTTGACGGTGCAGTATTTGCAAATGTCAATAAACGCATCTGCGGCTGCGTCATTAATGTAACATTTACCGGTGTAACATCATTTTGAATCTGATTAAAGAGGGTTGTACTATAGGTAAAAAGTTGATTACCGTCAAGAATGCCTGGTCCAATTTCTCCCTGTTTACCAGAAGATTTTAGATAATAAATTGCTACTTGATCACCGGTGTTTAACTGCTTGCCGGTAATACCGTTACCAAATTTAATCTCATATCTAAGATTTTCATTAAGACGAATCTCATACACTGTCGCGTTAGCACGTTCAAAGAATAGTGACTGTGTAGCAGTATATTTTATCCATGCAGGTGTAGGTGCTGTATTATCCTTAACGTATACGTCAATATTAAAATGATCAATAATTGTATTTTGATTATTTAAATCAACATTGGTAAGTGTTAATAGTTCAAATGGCTGACCATTTGCTGTATAAAGCGGATATTCAACATACTGGCCTTGATAGAGGAGGTTTTGTGATTGAAAATTTGTAAGTTGCTCGGTGGAGTTAGTATTTTTTAAGAATGTAATATTATTATTAAATGAGTAATAAGCACCATTTACTGTAAAGTATGAATATCTTGGAATTGTATAAGTACCAGCTGGTAAGTTACCGTTTGCTGTAGCTTGGAAAGAAAGAATTGCTGTCTGATAACCGATCGGATCATAGCCGATGAGTTTAACAATCTTATTAATATTTTCGTATAATTCCGCTGTAGTAAAAGTTGCTTCTGCACCTGTTCTGTTCAAATAAAACAAAAGAACGTGATAGGAATAAGCAATAATATCAATAATTGATGAAAGGTTACTGCCTTCATAATTTTGATCTGTAAAAACATTATTGGCATTAAGTCTGGCTATAATTAAGCTCTTAAGACTTGTTGCATCAAAAGCTGTATAACCATCTGTTGGTAGTGAAAAGTTGTTAAATTCTAAATTTGCCATAATTATGCGTTATAAAAGAAGCCAGAATTACTTAATGTTCCTACCAGTTTAAAGCTATCTAAACCTACAGATGGTACAGTGATGGTAAGGGTAATAAGAAATTGATTATTATCAGGATCAGCCATTACCGAGATACCACCTTGTGGAACTTTTATACGTGGTTCATATTTGGTAATCCCGGCCAGAATTTCTCTTGCTATTAAGCTAGCTGTTAGAGTATCACACTGTCTAAAGACATACTGCAATAAGTTTAACCCGTATTGGGGATTTAAAATTTTTTGCCCTGGTACCGTGGTAAATAAATTGTAAATCGAGTTTCTAATTGCAGCATAATCAAAGTCTGCAACAACATCTTTAACTTCCTGTGTCTTAAGTAGTTGATTGTTTCTTGTATATTTATAAGTTAAATCGAGATGCAGATCACTATACGTATAGCCTTGTGTAGAAGTCTGAGGTTTCGAAAGTGATTGCAGTACAATACTCGGCATATAAATATTTATCTCGTTTTTAAGATTTTAAAAACAGTTCTACAATAGCAAAAACATAAATAATTATAATGAATAAAAGATTCTTAAAGCTCTATGAAAGTACATTGACCCGCTATAATCACAGTGGTTTCTTAGCAGGTGATGTTGTAAAGTTTATAGATAATGCTCTTAATCATAAGTGCTTCAACGACGTACATGATGAGTATAAGAAAGAAGTAGAGCGCATGATTAAAAGTGGAAAGAATCTTAGAGTAGTTAACGTGAAATCAACAATGCCAGCTGTAATGGGTGCTGGTAACCCAGATGATAATGGCTTTACGTTTTATGTTGAAGTAGGTGAGGATCAGGGCGGTGCTCGTATCACCGGTACCATTACTGTTCCACAGATGCTATTAGCATTAGTCGATGTTTATCCTAATCTTCCTGATGTACCTGATCAATTTAAATACGATAACAAGGTACAGATCGATCCTGTAGAAGTAAAGAGTGAAGATGAAGAAGTACCTTTCTACGGTCCAGGTAGAACACGCACAGCTGATCTAGGTAATAAGAAGGATACAAAGTCTGTAACTTCACTATCAGATAAGAACGTAAAAATTCCTGGTATGACAGCAAAAGGTCACAATGACCCAGCTTCTTATACAGCAAATTACTTACCTAAGTCAGAAGTTAGATAATTGTATTAAGCAAGAGTAGCAATTAATCTCTTGGTCAAGAACAAAGCTTGATCTATAGATATGTTCGGCAATAGTAATAAGGAATTGCTTCTTTAAATCTGCATTCTGTTCTTCTTTATCAATATAATTGAATAAGTTCCGTAACAGTGAAACATAATCAGCATTAAAAAGATGTTCATTTTCAATTAATGCCTTTCTTAGAGAGATAATATTCTTATTTTTTATCTCGGTATAAATTAGCTTTAGTGTATCGTCGTTTTTTACATCAATGAGAGTTAGCTTACCTGTAGAGGTAAATTTCTGTAACTCGTTAATACACTTTCTCAAGTCTGGGTAGTTAGCCTTTACAAACTCAATAAATTTAACTTTTTGCTCTGTTGGTATTTCAATACCTTCTTTCTTCAGAACAAGAGCACAGCGCTTAACAACCAGCTCCAAGGGCGGTGTAAGCTCTAAGCTCTGACACCTACTCTGCAGTGCAGGTATAACCCTGTATTTGTAATTAGCTGTAAGAATGAATCGTGTAATGCGCGCAAATTCTTCCATTGTATTGCGCAATACACGCTGTGCATCAATAGAGAGTCCGTCTGCCTCGTCTAAAATAATGACCTTAATTTTACCGTCAATACTCTTGGTCTGGGCAAAGCTCGTAACCTTTGTACGAATAGTATCAATACCGTTTTCGTCTGATGCATTTATGTAAAGATATTGACAACCAAGAATATCATTGACAATAATCTTTGCAAGCGTTGTCTTACCAAGACCTGGTGTACCGGTGAAGAGTAAGTTTGGTATTTCTTCCTTATTCTTAAAAGAAGCAATAATATCTTTATTTGCTTCCGTGCAAATAAAATCTTCTAATGTCTTAGGTCTATATTTTTCGACCCAAAGAGAGTTAAAATTATAATCCATAATTACTTACCAGAAGAGCCAAAACCCTTTTCACCCCTCGATGTTTCTTCAACTGTGCCCCATTCTACAGGCATATGAATATTGAAATATACAACAAATTGAGCAATTCTATCACCTTGCTTTACCTCGTAATCTGTGTCTGTATTATTATACAGCTTGATGCCTGCATCTCCTCTATAACCCTGATCAATAATGCCTGGATGGGCATGAATACCGTGTTTAAACCCTAAACCAGAACGGCTTTCAACTTTAATCCAATAACCTTCCGGAATACTAGCAAACTTCAGCCCTACATTAACGACAGCGCTACCTCTTGCAGGTATAACCTTATTCTCAACGCTATATACGTCATAGCCCGTGTCGTTCTCGTGATTCTTAGTAGGAAGCTTAGCCTCTTCATGCGTCTTTTCGAATTTTAAGATAGGCAAAAATTGAATATTACTATCGTTTTTATCTGAATAATACATGAGCTTATTATGTACCCTCTTTAATAAAAATCAACTAAGGATAAATAATTTAACATACTATATGGATGATTTTGAACAAGAAGCGGTAAACGATTTACTCTCACAACTTAAGGATACTAATAGCACTATTGAACAGGCTCAGGTTGAGCGTGATCCGATAAAGAAAGAAGAACTGGAAGATTTTGTAATTAGATCGGGCAGTGATCTTATCCGCGATTCCTTAGAAACAGTACAGACAATACGCAATGATATTTTAGCAGCACCAGATAGCAAGAACGTTGAAGCTTTTGCCGCTCTCATTACGGCTACCTCAAACGCTATCGATGGCATGAACAAAATTATTCTCTCCGGTAAAAAGAACGAGACAGTTTTAAAGGTAAAACAAATGGATGTAGATGCAAAGAAGGAATTATTTGCTGCAGAGACTCAAACAAAAATGGCTCTTACAAGAGAGGAAGCTTTAAAGATGCTTATCAATAAAGCTAAGCCAATTGAAGCAGAAATCGTTGCTGATAGACGTCTAGAAAATTAATTCTTTTACGGTGTCTTTTTACCGGATTTATTTGACTTAGTATTTTGATCGCAGACAAATAACTTCTTGTAAAGATTAACAAAATATTGTGCAATAGCGTCTTCAAGAGGCTTAACAATTGTCTTGTAGATATTATCTGTAGTAAAGAAGTTTGCAATTCTTGTACCGAGGTCGTGTAGGTAATTAGATAACAACTTAGGTATATCTATAGGCTTGGTCTTATTGGTTAATAATAGTTTCAACTTATTGATTGTATCGATTACAGGAACAGCGAACGTACAGATTTGATCCTTAATTGCTGATATAAAGTCAATAATAGATGAAGGTGAAGTGTATCCACCGGTAGTTACAAAGTTCTGTGTCAATGTGAGTATGTTACCGATTGATCCTAAGCTAATACTAGGTATTTCTAATGGCTTACCGCCATTAATATCGATATAATTAAACGGATTGAGTGTACTTAATATTGCTTCACCAATCTGCGATGATGATGGTAAGATACCGGCACCTACCTGACCTGCCAGTGTATCGTAAACAGCAGTACTTGCAGAGAAATCAACAGCTAAGTTTCCAGGAAGCCTTGTTGAAGCTGCGTTTACTAAACTACCTAGTAGATTATTAAAGCTAGATGAAGTGAGTGTTTGCTGTTTAAAGATATTAGTTATTTGATTTGTTACAGCACCGAAGATCGGATCAGTTGGTTTAATGCCGAGGGATGAAAGTACACCTACAGGGTCATTCTTTAATGTCGCGGATGCAGCAGCTAAACCCCTAGATACATATTGCTGTATTCTTTGTACAAGTGATTCAGCAGTTTGGCCTTGATTACCAGTCGATAACGGTCTTGTACCGGCATTAACATTATTAGAATTCAATACATAGTTTGTCTTTACTGTATTAGCGTTATTGAGAACAACTTTCTTAAGAAGGTAATCAACAGATATTCTTACTGGTGATTTACCTGAAATATCTTCAACTCGGATAGTAAAGATTAATGGCACTGCACGCTGTCTGTTACTAAACGGCCTATTACTTGCAAGACCTGCCTCAGCAATGGATGGGGTGAGACCTGGTATTGCTGAAGAAGTAAGAGAAAGTGTAGCGGTTGATGCTGCTGCTCCGGCCGCAGCTGTACTGGATGTTACACTAGCTGCGGGTGCTGATGGAACTGTAGCGGTATTTTGATTCGGATTTTCATATACCTTAGTAAGTGAAGCAGGCGTGCCACTGGTTGGAGTCGGTTGAGCCTGACTAGTAGGTTGAGTTGATGTCTGACTGGATGTTATAGGAGCAGGTGTAGAAGTACCGCCTTTACTTGCCTGTAGTTGTACTAATTGTCTCGTACTTGCACCGCTAACACCATCCTTTGCTTGTATGCCAATACCGCTATTGTTTTGGCCAAATCCGATAATAGCTGATCCAGGTACTAACCCTATATCATTTAATTGCGTTACTCTACTATCTGTTAAATACGTCACAGGTGCGCCTTGAGCAATAGCATTAATTTGATTTGCAACATTCTTGATACTTGCATCGGTTGCCAAATGAGCACCGCCCGGTACACCATTATCTGTCGTGTAGCTTAGTCCAGATGTATTAATAATAGATACACCTCTATCATTTGCTGCATCTATAACTGCCTGATAAGCTGGGTTACCTGGGTTCGGTGGATATATGACAACGGTTGAGCCAGCAGGTGCATTATCAATCATCGTCTGAATATTATTAAACACAGTGTAATAATTGTTACCTGTACCATTATAATTCGGATTTGTATTGAAATTTTCTGTACCGTCATTTGTACCAGCTGAAATCACGTAAACAGAGTTTGGCTTACTCGGTGAATTATTTACAACCTGTGTAGCACCATCACCGTTGTAGAGACCAGCTTCATCTGCAGCTGTAGCCTGAAGCGGTGTAGTTTCAGCAGTCTGTGGGTTAGTTTGAGCGGTCTGAGCTGCTGTAGCTGCAGCTGGACCACCTGCAACAGGGATAAGCGCACCTACTATTTGACCGTATTGATCTGTTGTTGTTAAGGTGCTAATAATATTATTGTTTTGATCTGTCGGTGCATTTACAGGTTTAAACGTGCCTGTTTCCGTGCCAATTACGCCAATACTTGTTCCTATTTCATTAGGATAACTTTTTGCATGTATTAATCCTTCCGAATCTACAAAATATGTATTTGTATCGAGTGTAAATGCTCCGTTCTGCATATACCCGACATAATTGCCTTGAACATAAATGGATGTTGTATCAGATGATGGTGTTGTTTGTGTTGATGGTGCTGCAGCAGGTGTAACAGAGCTATTCGGTCCAACATAGTTACCATTTGTATCATAAAGTGGCTCGGATGAAGATGCAGGGGCATTTGGAGCAGTACTGGATGTACCACCGGTTAGAATTTGTACACCTCGACTTGATGGATTTGAACCACCGGATGCTATACCGTTAGGTATACCGTACCATATACCCATTGTTGCGGTAATACTTTCAACATTTTGTTGATAATTTGGATCGGAAGGATTGAGTGAATTGAGTAGATTGTACTGTTTTGGAAAATAATACTGCATATAATATGCAGTTGCTTGAGCCTGATCCTGTACAGAATAACTTTGACCGGTATCGGCATTGCCCTTACCTCCACCATTACTCAATGCATCAGCATAATATGATGCTGTTGCGTCATCAAATCCATTTTTAATTAATGCATTATATAATTGATCAGAATTTTGTGAATTATTTTGAAAATACCCGTAATCACCTCCTATTGCTTGGGCAGCTGCCAAGCTAAGCGATGGATTCGCGTTCATCAACTTGCGTATAGTGGCGTTATTTTCTCTTTGATTATTAGCATTACTGGTCGCACCGTTTATTCCATTTTCATTAAAACCTGTTTCACCTGTTCCAATGATCGATAATGCTTGTGTTACCCCAGGTGATGCGTAATATGAGCCGCCGGTTATAACACCGTTACCGATACCTCCGCTACCACCGCCAGTGCTCTCTGATATATGTGTTTGGTTGATGTTTGGACCAAAAATTGCACCATTAGAAGGAGTATATGTAATACTGCCATCAGCGCCGATTGTCTGAATATATTCCGGTCCTTTTAATATAGTTGTTTTATCTAGAAGATACGGTGATGCCTGTAAGTTTGCAGAGGGACCGTAAAGGTTTCTTAAAATGTCGTTATTTGCCTGATCAAACGCTAATTGCTCGTTTAGCTGATTATTTAATATACTCTGATCCTCAGATGATATACTAAGATCGGTAGATGTTGGTTTTACCGTGAAGTCTTTATCATACCCATCAATTGGTGCATAAACATCTCTTAAGTTTAACGCGCTATTATTACCAATGGTGTTACAGAATTTTACAAAACTGCTTAATTTACCGCCTAAACCACTAAAAACACTCTCTACAATACTAGCGCGGGAAGCAGTTGCTTTATTAAAATTAACAAAGAATGCAGAGTCATTAATTAAATTAAGACCATGGGCGAGAGTACCATCAACAGGTATGTTTTTTAAATTTATTGCGCCTGTATATGCAACGTTAAAGAGATTATGTCTCATTAGCGCTGTACATCCCTTACTAAGATTATACATTAGATTACGCGACGTATTACCGACTTTATTTTCCATATTAGCGGAAAATGGAATTGGTACACCATAAAGCTGCTGACTAATATCAGCAATAGGCGCTGTACTGTCTAACTGGTGAAACTTAGAATTAGCTAATAGACCGATACTATCACTAAATGAATAAAAAAGAGAAGATGGGTCGGATTTAAACTGTAATAGAACACTATTGAGTTGTATAGAGTTTAATGTTGAAACACTTCTTATTACATTTAAATACGATGTTTTAGAATTTAAAAATGATGTTAAATTTGGTAGTGCAAAATACTTCTTAACCCAAAAGAGTATACCATCGAGAGGCACACTCTGAGAGCCGGCGCTAACGTTTGCTAGGTTAGCTTGAAGCATGTTAAAGAAATTGCAATACTCAGTAAGAGGAGCTCCGCTCTTAAATGCATTTCTATAATTAACAGCTATTTGTACTTCATTGACTGTTATGAGAGATGTTGATGTACCGGTTGTGTTAACGCCACCGGTTTGAAATGTAGCTGTTGTCGCGGGTAAAATTTCAAAAAAGTTAGTATCATTTTGTAATGAATCAACACTGCTTGTGATATTAATATCAGCTAGACTAGGAATTGTTGTAATGATCTTTGTGTTCGGTGTACGCGAAAGATCTTTATTTGCATTTGAATTGACTGCAAATTGTGTCGCTGCTTGTGCTACAGATGTTAAGGAATTAGCCATTTTATTTTATAACTTGTTTTGCCATTTGATCAACCGGGTTAGGTGAACTTATTTGCCCGGCATTATATACATCGACCTCTGTATATGTTTTAATACAGGTAACTTCGTTTCTATATGCATTACCTTCAAAAATATGCTTAACATTTGTAATAAAATACACACCTAGATATTTTTGATCAAATTGATTTACTGGCGATGACCCTTCTCTTGAGATACCAATAAATTTACCAGCTTGACGTGCTGTGAATCCTTGAATATTAAATTTAATTTGATTATTTCCGAAAATATTTGCGTAAAGAGATTTATGCAGTCCTGTGGTTAAACGCTTTATAGGATCGTCGTCGATATTTGAAAAAACGTGCTCTACGTTATAGTTTGCTGCTCGCAGTTGACCCGGTACAATCGATACCCAACTGCTGTTTTTTACTGGTTTTACATAGCTTCTGTATATTGAACCAAAAACATTTATAACACTATTTAGTGCAACATCAACGTTGAATTGCTTATCTGTATAATCGTAACTATGTACAAATTTTGATCCTATCTCTTTTCTAGTTATTTCACCCACAGATGGATCAAGTGTAAAATTCTTTGTTGTACCAGCGTCAGCAAGTTGAATGGCAGATTGTGTAGGTACAAAATCAGATTGCTGAGTTATTATACTTGTTAGCGCGGTACTGTTTTCTGACAATCCACCGAGAAGTACAGTTTCAATATAAAGATTACCACCAGTATTGCCGTTTACTGCATTATTAAAAATATTACTAATCGGTGTAAGTGTAAAGCATCTATTAGCACGATCTAAACGTAAAAATGATTGACCAAGTGAAGCGTCAGATGACACGTGGTGATTCATTAGATAACTTAAAGAATCTAATGCTTTAAATTTAGCTGGCGTTGAAAAGAAAATTGTTGACTGACCGGCGTCCCAATACGGGTCGTTAGTATTCATTGTCGTTGCAGTCGTTGTTGTACTGGTTTGAGTAAAATCAGCTGCTGGAAATAACGCCTCGTACGATGTTGGTTTAAGTGAAGCTGCTAAAAATTCTTTTATAGCTTGACCTGTCGGTATTTCACGCTGCTTATCGCTAAAATTAATTATATTCTTGTTTGAGAGATTATTTAAATTAGCTGGCTGTAGTGTATTATTACTAATTTCTTTCTGTACAACATCTGATGTACTCCATTGTACGTTGAGTTCGCTCAAATATTCAAAATATTTGTCTCTAAAATATAATTTTTTAAATTTTACATCTGGAGTATCAGAAGGTAGATCTTCTGAATTATAGATTGTTGCCTGCAGATAAATTAATGTCTGATCTTTCCAGCTAGAAACATTTTGTGTACCGCCGACAGGCATAATTTCAATATTAATAAAATCTCTACCATCACCCATAAGTAGGAAGGCATTTTGTTGTTGTACCTGTCCCTGTGTATCAGTTACCGGTGTAATCGAACGTTCAATAACATCATACTTATTATCAATAACAATATATCCCTTGTGATAAAAATCATCATAGCTATCCTCTAACACAAAGCTTTTTATTGCTGTAGGTGTAATGTCCTGGTATGTATTATTTGCTGCGTACAGCGTAACTCTAAACCAATAATAATCATTATTGATTTTGTGTACAAATGGACTCTGTGTAATATCTGCCATGTTATTGTAATGCTTTGTTTATCTCTGTTAAAACAGAACTTACATATTCTGGTCTTATAACTTTTAAGACTGTCCCGGCAGCCGGCGTTGTTACAGGGTTATAGATCTGATTTGTCAAAGCTATAAGCCACCATAAATCCATAGTACCGTATGCGTTATAGCTAATAATCGACCAAGGCAGTGATTGCTTTACTGGCATATAGAAGATTACCGATTCATCAATATTTTCAGGTAGAAACATTGATTGTAATAGATTATAATAATACTGACTATTATTAGTAGTATACAATTTAAAGATATTCTCGTATCTTGTATTTGCTAAAGCTGGTAGTGACTTTATGTTCTGTTGATAGCTACCGATAACCATAGAAATATTTATGAGGTAGCTACAGATCCGCCAGGTGTCGCTGTTCCGCTTGGTCCACTAGGTAATGTACCTGCTACAGTTAAAGAGCCGTTATCAATCATATGATACATGAAGTTCTTAGAATTGGCCAACATACTCTTTAATGTTATTGTGACGTAGTAAGCGTCGGGTACTATAGTTGTAATTGTTTTTAACGATGTTTTAGTTGTAACTGAGGTAGCAGCACCGGCAGCTGTTGTTGCTACAGCCTGTGATGTCGATGGTATCTGTATTTGTAATTCACGTCTAGCACCTTGGAATTTAATATCTATAGAAGAGATATAGCAGTATGGAAAGAATCTTGTACCTGGAATTTCTACCTCGTATATTACAGGTTGATCTAAAGTTGTAGGGCTAATTCTACCAGGTTTATTGTTATAAAGTAACAAGAAGAGTAATTGCCAATTATTGACAACATCGGAATAATCAACACTACCTGTATTAATTAGAGGAAAAGAAAAACTAATATCCTCACCATCGGTTGGATAATTATAAAATTTAGCATGTTCAATGTATGTAACTTTATATGGACTTGCTAGCGTGCCAGCAATAGTAGCAAATTCTGTTACTGCATTAGCTGCTATTTGTACTAAACCGCCTAATGCACCGGCGTTTGACGCTTCTGCAGAAAACGAATTACCGTGAGCTTCAAACTTATCGTCAAAATACGGAAAAATATATTCCCACCCTGTCGGTCTTGTTACATAAAGCCCGTTATACGGCTGTAACCATGTACTATTAGAAACAGTTGTATTTTGATCGTCAGGTAGATTGAGTAAAGACGATACATAATTAGCAGCTGTCGTTGTGACGTTACCTGCTTGACCAGCAACTTGCTGTGCACCGGATGCCATATCATTAAAAACGTTCTTATATTGTGGTGCAGCAGCTGCTGCACTATTGAGTACGCTAGTAACACCATTAGCGAGGGATGTCGCTGCAGTACCGGTTACACCTCCAACAATTCCTAATGTATACTTTAATTGACTAACAAGTGCATTTACTTGTAATTGTTTTTCTTTTAGATATATAACCGGCACTTCAATACGTGAAGATTTCGGTGAATAAGTCCAATAAAAATCGTTAGCTACATTAACAACAGTTGTCGTAGCCATTCCTCCTGCAGATTGCCCTACTGCGGCAGCTACACCTTGCTTTGATGCATTACTACCGGTAGGTATACCTTGCAGAACAGGTAGTTGTATAGTAACACCGGGCTTTGCTTTTACCGGTGCCTGTGTGTTGTTAATCTGCCAGAGCATAATAATATTTATTGATATTTTTTTATATCATTAAAACCCTACTCTTGTTGGTGCTTTACCTAATAAACCTGGTGGGACATAAGGAGGCATTACACCACCGTTGTTTATACTATTAAAATTATTAACGGACGGTGTTAGTGGCATATTTTTTAAATGCTCGGTAATATCATCAGCACTATCAGCGGTTAGCTGATTATTTTTATCCATTAATTTTACTAGTAAATCAAGCTTATTTGCCATTACATCGAGCTGATCTGATTGTACCGGTGTCGGTACCAGACCTCCAGGTGTCAGAGTGTTAGGAGTCGGGGTTATAGAATATTGTTTTGCAGCTTCAGACATACCTTTTGCGAAGTAATTCTTTAAAGCTGTCGTATTTGCATCAGTTTGATCGAATAAGCTACTATTATCTCTCTGTTCTACTTTTTTGCCTAGTGTATCTGATGTATCTGTGTAAAATTCATTTGTACCTTTTGCACGTAGAGTTGTTATGCGTTCCTTGCTTTTTTCGATTTGTTTTTTAATGTTTTCAACTTCCTGTACGGCGTCTTCGTAATCCGAGTGGGCGCCCGCGATAAATCGCTTTTCTCCTTCCATATCTTCCGCTGACATGAGCCCTATAGCTAATTTTTTATGTCTGTCTTCTGCCCACTCAACGTGGTTGAGTTTATCTTCAACAACGGCTTGCTTCTGTTTTAATAGATCTGTAAGATCCCCAGTATTTACCTGACTTTGACGAACAAGAATATCACGCTTGACTTTTTCTTTTTCTTCACCTGCAGGCATTGTTTTAAGTTGCTCTTGCTTATCAAGAAGTTCTTTTTTAGTTGTTACATCAGCGTCAAATTTATGTGTTGAAGCTCCTCCTTTCCACTTGAGCTTCGTGTACGCTACGATAGGATCAGTATCAGCTGTAATACCTGCAGCTTCAAACCGTGCCATAAAATTCATAGCTGCGCGCAGAGTACCAGCAACCCCAGGTGCATAGTCCTCAATTTTATTAAGTGCGGCAGATTGCTTTGAGTAATCGCCGCTAAAAAGATCACCGATTGCGTTGAGTATATCACCTGCTTTCATAAACACGTTTAGTGTCGTGTGAAAGAATTTCGAAATACCCTCATATACTTTTCCTAGAGCGTCTTTTACAATATCACCGAATACAACCGGCTTCCCCTCTGTGGCCATTTTACTTGCAACATCTTTACCGATGTCAGATTCAAATACACCGTGCTGAATTATATCACTTATAAATTTTGCGACTGGTTTAAGTGCAGGAAAATAATCGCCTAGCGCTACCCACCCCTTTGTCATACTATCTAATGTACCACCTTGTAGGTATCCAAACACTTCTTGAATATGATGATATTTATCGACGATAGGTGTAAACAAATTATTGAATGCGTCGGTAAAAGAAGTCTTTAGACGGGTCCATATATCGTTAAGATTGAACCCCTGTATAAACTTTTTACCTCCACCTTCTTCTAAGAATTGCTGCTTTGTTGTGCCGCCTAAAATTTGAATAATGTCTTCACCGAAAGGTACAGCAAAAGCAAGATATTTTAACCCTGTTTTCCAATCACCTTTAGCAAATGATGTAAAAGCATCATAGATATCAAAAAATCTACCTATAAGAGGTAAGCCACGTAACCACGTTGTTATATCTTTTTGCTTACCTGCAAATTTTCCGATCATGCCTTTAAGCGTTGCAGCAATACCGTTTTTCTGAATACCTTCAAGCAATCTTCTTGTAGGGCCAAATTTCATTGCTGCATAAGAGAGAACAGCAAAGCCACCTACTAGTGTTAATAGAGGTGCTAGGAATCCCATAAGACCGCCCTTGTTTTTTGATTCGTTATCTTTACGTTGTTCTTGAATTTCTTTTAATAACGCGCCAATTTTTGTATTTGTATCTACCGATGCTTTGAGTTGCTTCTTTTCGTTTGTTGCAATGGGTTCGAGATTTATACCTCTATCGTCTATAGCAGGTCTTTTCTTATCTACAGCCTGCATACCATCTTTTGTTAAAAATGAAGATGAAAGAGCTCTAAAGCTTTGAAAAATTGTTTTATTTAATTGCTGATTTACACGTGATTGTCTTTGTTGTTCACGGGTAAGAGCGTCAAGTGATTGACTTAAATTATCTTGACTTTCAGCTTGTGTCTGAAGAGAGGCTGAATTTAGTTTTACTAAAGTTTCAAGATCCTTTTTAATTAAAGATATACTGTCTGTAGCTTTAGTAAGCTTTTCGGATAAAACACCTTCAATCTTGGCTAGAATACCGCTCTGCTGTTCACAATAGCGGTTTAAATCACCGAATGCAGCATTAAATTGATCTAGGGTTATACCATCCATTAAAGATATTTATCAATATGACAATATCTTAGACAGTAAAAAATGACCCATCAATATCAATGCTTTCGTCATCAACCTTAGTATAGAGTGCTTCTAGTGCTCTATAACTCTTAATAAAATCTAGAATCTTATTAGTGGCTGTTGATGTAAGCTTTTCAGCTATAGCTATTTTATCAGCTGTTTTAAGGGAGTAGAAGTCAATTACTGTGTCGCTCTCTGTACCCTTAATTGTAACCGATTGAATAAATTTTGTTAATTCATAAACAAAGAGTTCACCGATAACGGTTTTAAAATCTGTATTTTGACCTTGCTTACTTAAAGCAAATTTATTCAGTTCGTTATCGCTACCGAGGGTTGGAGCGGATAGCTTAACGACAACGGTACCATCGTCTGCAATTGCATTTAATGGGTATGTATCAAGCGGTACAAGGGGAATATTGGTAATTACCTTGTTTAAATCGATCTGCTTATCGTTGACTGTTATCTTACTATCTAATGAGTTTGATCGTAGCGTTAGGGCTATAGCACTGCGGTCAATTGTGAGTAGTAGATCAGGATTTACTGTATCGAGAATATTTTCTTTTATAATGTTATAAAAGGTAGAGTTAAAAGACAACTTTGTAAGACTCTCATCAATAGATGATGAAAGAAGACTTTTCTGCTGTTTGAGATTTAAAGGACGAAATTTTACTGAACGCTTCTGTGAAGGCAGATATACATCTATACCATTCTCTGCACTAATTGTATCAAGCTGTTTAAGAATATCTGCAATATTACTACTCATACTAATATATATGCATATTATCTCGGACCGGCAAGCGGATTAGAGCTAGGTGCTTTTTGTTCCGATCTACTTCGTGCTGCTTGCTCTTCTTCATAGATGTTAATATACAACTGTAATTCAGATAATGTCGAAGAGCGTACTATCTCTACAGGCAGCTCTATCCTGGTACATAAGATGTATTCCATCTCATATAAGGAAATAAGATCTCTTTCATAACATAATTTTAAAAAGTCAAGAGTAGACTTATTAAACAAATTCGGTGTTATTTCTATTTTCTCTTCTATGTTATTAAATTGAACAGATAATAAGGAGAGCTTGCTTATCTCATCTTGTATATTCTGTAAATGCTCTTTTGCGTCTTTATAAACTATTGCCGGTAGTCGATCGATAATTTGATCAATATTGTCAACACAATCAACACCGTTAATGTATATATGCTTAATAAGTGAGCTTATTTTTTCACTTTCGGTTTTAAAATAGAATTGTGAAGGTATACCATATACAATTTTGATATTATTGTATTGTACTTCCTTTCTACCGTATTTGTTAAACATGTCGGCACTATCTATCTTTTCAATAATATCATAGATCTTAAATGTTAAATTGTATGGCTTATCGGTTTCCGGGTGCTTTATTGTAAGTTCAAGCTGTGTCTTTATACACATAGCTCTTACTGTCAACAATATTATAAGCTTGTCCAAAAACGTTATATCCGTTAAATCATCAAGACATAACTCATTTACTAAATTATCAAACGCATCAGTAATATGTTGATCGTTTTTATTAGCAATGAGTTTACAGAGTTGCTTAAACTCACTAAATGGTAATTCCTTTAGCCTGACACTCTTCTTAAGAGAGGGTAAGAATGCTGTGTAGGTAAATAAATTCACTCTTTTACTTACAGTCTATTTGATATATTATCCACCAATAGGACTGTATGGAGGACCGAATGTACCGCTACCTGCTGTAACTGATGGCCAGCCGTAGTGTGAAATGTTTTGTATAAGACTACCAAGAGGTAAGTATAAACTATCTGATACAGTATAGTTACTATAGGACCATCTTGTTTGTACTGTAGGTAATTTTTCTTCCGAATATTCTAATGTCTGCTCACTTACGTTAAAGGGAGCGCAATTGTAGAACTGCCATATTTTACGAGGAATCATGGATATGTTTTGAAGTGATCTCGTGTACTGCAATATCATGATATTTGTTTTGACGTTTTTGTCATCAAATGTATTACCTAGTAGTGTTGCTGAATCACCTGGTCGTGTTACAAGACCGAAGTGAGATGTAAGTATAACCCAAGGTCTAATTACAGAGTCAATAAACGATGTATTTGTATCTTTAAAGGTTATTGCTAGTGTTGGAGGCTCTGTAGAGCGATTACCAGCTAAAATGCCCGGTAAGAAGCCTCTATTATTTGGTATAGCTGCTGATACAACATCGTATTGTTCTGAAGGTATAGTAACTTCATGAGCAAAAAGACATCCTACAACACTTTGAAAGGGATATGACGCAAGTATGTTTACAGCTGCAGTAATATCCCAACCATGCTTACTTGCATCTGTTCGCTCTAGGCTTTGAATGATTGAAGATGTGAGAGCTTTTGGATATCTTTGAACAACAACAACCCATTGTGTTGTCATGGGTATGGTTGTTAACCATGAATCCATCTGCGCAAGAAAATAATCACGCGCACTAATTAATGGCTTACCAGGGATGTTTAATCCAACTAACTGAGATATTTGAGGAGCAAATGGTGGGTTAGTACCATCAAATAACCCACCTATATTGCTTAATAAGTCATTAAACGGATCATTCACTTAATTATTTAATTAAGGAATTACGCTTTAGACTGTTCTTACGAAGTAGTGATAAGAAATTGTTGCTGTGAACTCTACTGTCTCACCATTACCACCGGCGATATTATAGTTAAGAGCACCGACTGAACGAGGTGAAACACCGATCAAGCTATACTGAGCAACTTTATTCATGTTATTATCAAGCTGGATAAGATCAATTGTTGATGTTGGTCCAGGAGCGAGGTAATAACCTGTACTATTCTGATCATTAAATACGTATCTTGACCAATCTTCAAACTTCTGACGGATCTGTGACTGTGCATCAGCGTAGAATGTCAATGTATAAGCTTCACTATTTGGATATGTTGCATTACCAGGTAGATTGAAATTAAGACCCATGTACGGGACAGGGACGTTAGTAATCGCTCTTTCTGGAAGTGTTGCTGTTTTGACGTATACTAAGTCATTGCTATCAAATGTTAGCGGTTGACCAGCTGCATTTAGCACACCAGGTGCTGTAATATTCAGCACGCGGAAGTTAAAGTCACGCGCAAAGTTGCGGCTCTGCGCTGCTGTGTAGAAGTCTTGAATTAGTTGATTTACATCTGCCATAAAATTATTTAATGTTTGTGTTCAAATTACGCTACGATTTCTGAGAAGTTAGCATCAGTTCTTGTTGCGTAGAAGTTCACAAGGATGAATTCAGCTGATCTTACAGGCTTGAGGTAGATGTCTACCACTAGACTGTTGTCATCGATTACTGAAGGTGTATTGTTACGTTCATCGCAGACGATGAGGTAATCGTACAAGCCTTGGGTATTCTTAGCGAGTTCAAAAATTGGTGTAAGAACGTTCTTGACTTGAGTTCTTGTAAAGAGCGAGTTAGGCTCAAATACGTAGAACTGTGCTGTCTGCTTGGTTCTTGTCTCGAGGTATAAGAACAATCTGCGAACATTAATGCGATCGAAGGCACTAGGCTGCTTGAGCATTGTTCTCTGACCGAAGATGATGAAACCTTCGTTCGGGAAGTATACCACAGGGTTAATTGAGAGGTTGTAGATTTGATCACGCTGTTTCTGGTTCGGATATATACCGATGTCTGTTACACCTGTAACAATACCACGTGTGAAGCCTGCTGGAGCAAACCATGGGTATGAATTTGTATCTGTTGTAGCCATTGCTGCTGCAGCAAAGCCTGAGAACGGTACCCAGACCTGGCGATTTGAGCCTGCATCTGCAACTCTTACACAATTACCATATACAGCAACGTAACTCGAATTGATAATTGAGAACTGATTGCGTAGTGGCCAGTAAATGTCATCAGAGAACGTATTATTTGGGTTGTCTAATGTCTTGGAGTTATTAGCGGTAATGAAGATGTTTGTAAGAGGGTCAGCAATGAAAATGTGATCCTTACGAACATTTGTTGCAAATGATACGAACTGCTGAGCTACAGATTGATAATCCTGTACAACCTGTGGTTGCTGTGTGATGTTCTGTGCAGTTAGTGCTTGAACAGCGCCATAATATACACCATCATCAAAGTAACCTGATGTAGCAGGGTTCTGTGCGTTAGCATAGACTGTACCGAGACCAGCTTCTGTAACAACCGATAATGGATAGACCTCATCGTTTGCAATTTGCTGTAACATGTAGTTAACCTTTGTTGGTACATCGCCAATTAACTTTGTTGTTAAATCTTGATTTGAGTAATCACCAAGAGCGATAAGTGCGTTAGTTGTACCGAGAGTACTTGCTAAAGTCTGTATTACAGGCTGAGGTGCGCCCATACGTGAGATGTACGAGCCGTTTGTATCAGTAGAACGTGGAGCAATCTTTGATTGATTTAACATTCTAACACTCTTGCTCGGTACACCGGATAGGTTCAACCATGAAGTACCCTTTGTCTGATTGGAGATGTAAGGGTTAACAAGAATCTGAATATTAGGTGAACCACTATCAATATCACCTAAGAAGAAGCTTGCTGGTCTACCACCGGTTGTACTGTTAATTTGTCTGTAGTAATCGAGTGAACCAACATAACTCTCAGAAAGAACATAATCAAGTGCGATTGTGTCAGGTGAGAATACTGATTGACGTAGCTTGAATACACCGAGTGAGATAACGTCATTGTAATTTAATGTAGAGATATCAAATGTTGACATACTCTCGAGTACTTCGGAGATACTACCTGTCACACCTGTAGGTGATGCAGAGAGAGCGAAATTAAGTCTTACATCAGGAATCTGTACATAATCAGCAGAAGGACCGAAGCCAATTGTTGTTGATGTATTGTTGACTGAAAGAACCTGATTAACATCATTAAACGGTGTTGCAGGATTGTGATTTGTATTATCAATTGCACCGATATAGAAACCTTCGAAACGTGAGTTAATTGATGACTGACTCTTATTGAGAACAATCATACCCATATTACCGAGTGATGTACCGCTTGAAATATCAAGTGTTGGAGCTGCAGATGTATTTGCTACATTTGCATTGAATGTTGATACTACTTGATTCCAAGTAAACCCAGATCCGTTTTGAATAGCGAGGTACTGATTTTCTGAAATCTTATAGTGAATTGGCTGACCGAGGTAATATGTACCGGTATTACGGTTAACATTGTATGTATCACCAGAGGAAAGTGTATTACTAATTGCTGTTGAAACCGAGGTTAAAAGCGGTAATACTGTCGTATCAGCGAGTGCTGTTACAGAAGTTGTTACAGTATTGAATAGACTTGAAAGTGTCGGTGTAGCAGTGTAAGTGGCTGGGTAATAGAATGTTACACCGAATGAACTTAAACCTGATGTTCCAGCTGACGTATCAGCAATGTATGCAAAATTTGATACAGTACTGAGTGCTGAAAGACTATTTGTTGTAAAGTATGCTTGATTATATGGTGTTGATGCAACAACTGGATAGACTAATGCACTATAATTTGTTGATGTACCGAGACCTGCACCAGCACCGTAAGGAATTCTGTAAACCTGTACGTTTGCATTTGATTGGAAAACGGCAGCTACAGAGTGATAAAAATAACGCTCAGCTGCATTTGTTGGCGTACCGTAAATTTGTTCAAATTCCGACAATGAACTTACACTCACAACATCACCTGCGGGGCCCTTAGGAGCAAACCCTGGAATAAATACTGTTGTTGGTGGTGAACCTGCCGCTGTTAGTGATAGATCTACTTCGCTGATCTGTACACCGGGACTTTGAATAATTCGATTAGCCATATAAAGTATTTATATTTCTTGCGTATAACTTTTCGGTATTTAGAAATTTTCTATATCAGAAGTTATAAGATTCACAAGAATTTGTGAGTATTTGAATGTAAAAGATGTTTCAATTTCACCTTCGTCTCTGTGGCTGTAGCTAATACCACCTAGTGCTGTTGGGAAAGCGCGTTTGTAGACAAATTCAACTATGCGCTTTTCATATTCATCTAAAGCAAAAATGGAAATATCCGTTTGATATTCATAATTTGAGTAAAACGGTGTTATTGGATTATTATTAACGGCATTTCCGGTTAAATTATTTTTATCATATACACCAGCCTTATCATCGTTAAGCAGATTAAGCCATGTATATAATACCCAGTAGTTATTAAAGCGATTATCTACTGTAAAGCTAACTGTATTTGGTTCGTAAACCGAGCGTGTATGACTGGATTGTGATAATGTCTGTCCTGAATATCTTGTATCCACAGCCGGTATTTCAATTGTCGGGGTTATACCGCCAAAAATAGAAAATTGCATTGTATCAGGAATAATCGTGTTATTATCACGGTTAAATTTTGCTGATATTTTTTTTAAAGCAGGTGGAACATCAAATACAAGCAGAAATTTATCTTTCCTGGCTTTATTAAATGGACTCTGTAGATATGTTACTGCGTTAGACATTTTTTATGATAAAAGTTTCCAGCCTTGTTGTTCAAGATCCATCATGTCAAAATCTTCTCTTTGATTATCAGGGCCTTGAATAAGGATTGGTAAGTGTGAATTTTGATCGCCATGTCTCTCGTTTGTAAACATGGAGGTCGGATTCATGAAATATTTAATCCCATAATCGAGTTGTCTTAATTTTAATGGTTTATTATTATCATCACGCTCAGTAACTTCAAAATATTTTTCTACTACTTCATCATCGAGTATCATCAGAGCCCAAATCATACTCATTACTCTATCATCCCAGTTATCTGATCCTGGTTTAGCTGCCCATGTACCATTTGGATATCTAATGAAATTACGCAACTCGTTTAATGTCTTGAGATCACGAATCTTAACACTTTTTAACTCATTTACCCAGTATCTCATATTTGTTACACCCTTATACTTGGTATTTGTATGTGCTAAAACACCTGGTTTATTTGAGGCTAAATTACCAGCTTT
>Ga0208616_1000022_pt1 | contig 78364 bp, 72 predicted proteins | sample CryBogCBE16Oct07_FD_184575 | JGI IMG/M metagenome (GOLD analysis project Ga0208616, IMG submission 184575) | Freshwater microbial communities from Crystal Bog, Wisconsin, USA - CBE16Oct07 (SPAdes) (version 2) | ecosystem: Environmental > Aquatic > Freshwater > Lake | place: Crystal Bog... | reverse complement strand
TTTCTGAAACTTGCACAGAACTTACGCGCCGTACTAAGGGTTACTCCAACCCTTGGCTCCGTCCTCATCGCTGAAAAAAGTGTCGAAAGGATCTTGATAACCCTTTGTTTCAGAGCCTCCCACAAGAGAGCAAGAGCAGCACAATGGAGCGTTTGTGCAAGATTCTGTGCAAGTCCCGAGCCGATTCTGCCCGATTGGCATCCTGCACATGCAGCGATAGGCAATCATTCCCTCCCCCGTGGGGCATTCAATAGGCCAGTCACTTTGTCATGATTCCCAAGACGAGATCGGCAGAAATCTAGGGACATTCAATCTGATGACAAAAGGACGGAAAAAAACTTCGGACTTGTGACGGAAAAATGAGTCCAGTGCGCTCAACCGACAAGAGGGGGACAAAAAGGAAGAGATTCCTTATGTTCTGTCACTTATTCTTAAATCTTGGAGATTACCTGTCATCCTGTCATGAATCCCCAGAAGATCCGATAAAATGGAGCTTGGAGAGGTGACGGGTGAATGAGTCAAGCTGTCATCCTCCGTCACTAAGCCGTCATGACAGAATGCCAGAGGCTTAGTGACTTGAGAGAGGAGCGGGGAGACGATCAACTAGATGGTGGCTGAATTGTCCACGCACGGGATTTACCGTCTCTATCTCTGGCGAATCGCTCGGGAAACTTCTTCTCTAGTTTTCCCAAGAGAATGCCACACTGGGAGACGTGACCGTCTAGGATCTTTCGGGCAGAGATATGTCCTTTGCTACCTGAGTCCGTTAGCTTTTCCTTCAGGTCCGTAGCGCTGCCCGTCCATGCGTTCAACTGCCCAGAGCCATCATCCTTGAAGTCTAAGGACTCCCCAAACATCTCATCAATCAGAGTTAGAAGGAAGGACTCGGGCTCTTGCTGATAGAGCATCTCTGCAATTTCTGGATCTACATAGGAGCGAACACCGTAGCGACCGTAGCGACGGTCTTTCAGCTCTTCGGGTACCACCAACGCCAAAAGATGAGCGGCAAAGGCTGGCAACTCGCTCTCTACCAGCCGTAGAAACACCTGAAACCCATCCTCCATGGCATCATAACGCGCCAGAAATGATTCCGAAGATGTTCGTAGAAAAATCAACTTATCATCAAAACCATCAATCAGCGGCGGGAACATTCGGAGATTTTCAGGAGTATCATTTAATGACATACTTAACCTCCATAAAGGATTGACGTTGCGTCCTTTAGTGTGCATATCGCGTTGTCTGGTTTCGTGATTAACACAGATTTCCTTGATCCGTTCGGCCATTGCCACCTTATCGTCATATTTTACGGAAGAGGGCATTTCCTCGATCATCAGATGCTCCGCTCCGACTAGATCGGTGTTGAACTGATCTTTATCCAGAAGCCACTTCTTCGGATTTGCTGAACGTCCTCCCAGAACTGGCGTGATGATAAACGACTGAAGAACCCCCTTGCCCTTGCCAGAGGGACCGCAAAGCACAAGGCATTGCCCTTGCTGGCGTCGCCCATTCCTAATCGCCTGAAAGCCGAACTTAAGCCACAGCCTGAAGCGTAGGGAGCCATCCTCCTCTAGGAGTACTCGCAGAAACTCCAAGATAGTAGGGCACTCACCCGGCGACGGCTCTATCAAGACAGGACTGGTAGTAATCAGATACCTCTTACTCCCTTTCCCATGAACCCCGGCCTTATGCCCTGCAACTTCACCAGCAAAGGCCACGGCACGAAACCTCACGGCATGATCTAAAATCCTGTCAAGCTGACTGGGAATCTTCCCTCCTGTCGTCGAGTCGTCTATTTCCCGACGTGAATATCCCGCTACGCGCAGCGACCGTGCTATGTCTTGAGGACCGAACTCTCTAAAGCAGTCATCCTCTCTCCAGTAGTATTTCCCGTTACAAGACCAGAGATCGCGCTCCTCACAAACGGCAGCAGGGTCAAAGGGTGTGGACACTGGCGATACCCCAACAGCAGAAGATGAATCCGAAACGGGAGCGGCGATCACCCCAGCCTTTCGGAGAACGGCATTGGTCAGTTCAACTTGATCGCTCATGACACAAGCCCTCCAATAATAGCCACGTTGTCACCATCAGAGGTGCCTCGGCATACCGTCTTGCCGGCCATAGTGACCTTCATAACCAACGGTCGAGGGTCACTTTTTAACGCTTCAATGACTCCCTCCATCCAGCGGTCCACGACTCGCTGATGACGAGGCCGGGGAGTAGCCGGGAAGTCACACGAGAGGGTGAAAGCCGTTGGAGTTTCTTCAACGGTGCAAGTGATCCTTCCGAACTTTGGAAGGTCGAGATGATGAGACTTAAAGCCCAGTTTCGGTAGAGCGTTTGACTTGGATGTATTCATGGAATTGTTTCTTATGACCCGGTGCCCAACCGAAGGGTGCCGGGTCTTTTTTTTGTTTAGGCGGCTATCTTGCTCCTTTCTGGTTTGCGTGGTCCGTCTCCTGCGAACTCTCCAGACTCCAGACGCGCGTTGAATCGAGCGATTTCTTGTCGGGTGATGTAGTGGCGACCAGCGATCATGACGGTCGTGATCATTCCTTTCTTCCTGTATCTCCACATCGTCACAGACGATAGCCCGGATTGCTCCGTGAAGAGGTCAAGAGATAGGGGTGGATGCGCTTCAAGAGGAATTGCCTCGTTAGCGCCCGATTTGGTGTGTGTGATGTTTTTCACAGCAAATCCACCGTGTCAAAAGGGCCTCATGATTCATGATATTTCTGGTCGCTGCGCGCGCAGCTCTGCACGTGCAGAGACCCGTTTTTCTCGACCTCGACCTCGTTGATTGATCGCTATCTAGTTCAGTGACGGCCCCAAAAAAGCCCCCTGTCACTTTCTAAGATCATGACTGGCAACGGGAAAGACAAGACAATGACAGGATGACAGGTAATCGAGGAATCTGACCACTACGCGACAGCAGCAGCACCACGAGGGACCACTGAAAAACCGATTTGCACCTTAGAGGCTTCCTCCCTCCGATGGTCTTTGAGTAGGTGGGAGTAGGTTGACATGATGAGCTTGCCACCATCTTTATGACCTACCCACGAGGCAACGGTCCCCACATCCGTCTTCCCCATAAGGCAGTAGGAGATGAACAGGTGACGCATATCATGGAATCCGAGATCAGCCACTCCAGCGGCTTCCTTGGCGCTGGAAAGGGCACCTCTGAGCGTCGTTACCCTGAGATCCTTCTTCCCTCGACGGGGTGAGGGGAATAGCCACTGCGAATCAGGAGCGCGGCGGCTCTTCATATCCAGCAAGTGCGCTTCAAGCTGATCGTTAAACTCAATCTCCCTACCCATTCCCGTCTTTGTATCTCCAGCCGACCCGATCACGACGGACCCGGAAACGAAATCTTCACCCGCTCCGATATGAAGGCATCGGTTTTTGAAATCCACATGAGACCATCGGAGCTTCAGGCCCTCTTTTTCTCTTGCTCCTGTGTAGGCCAGCAAGAGCAGGAAGTCGGCAATCTGGTCTCCGTTGCGGATAGCAAGCACCTGATCCCCTAGCGCTCCCGTGTGGCGCTCTCGGCATCGTTGGATAAGCTGGCTGAACTTTTCGGGCTCGATCAGTGCCTTTCTCCTAGGTTTCGGAAGTCCCTTGCGGCCCCACTTCGGGAAATCTGGCGCTTTATTGATCCATCGTTTTTCCTGAACGGCATAGGTGAAGAAGTTTCTCAGCGATACGAAATCATGCTCTACCGTCCGTGGGTGAGCTGGCTTCAACTCCTTACCCCCCAGCTTCCCGCCATCAAGACGACGGCTCTTGAATCCAGAGATCATTTGCTGAGTGATGGCATCAAGCCGGGTCTCCCAGCCGAAATGACGCACAAAGAGATCCAAGGAGCGCACCTCCTTACCTCGGGTGTTCTCAGCCTTCACGGTGTGATCCTTACTGTGCAAGTATTCTTGCACAGCGGCTTTCATGCCTGGCTTCCGTCCTGAGCTTGGCAAGTTTCCCTCCCGTCGATCCTGCCTCAGTAGTTCAAGCGCCACCTGTGCAGCGGAGACGGTTCGGCATGGCTCTTTGTTCTCATCCAACAGAGCAAACCGTCTAGCACCCTTGCGGCCATCCTCCTTCACCGTCCACAGCACAGCATAGAAGCGCCCGTTTCGCTCCTGTAGCCCCTTGATTCTGCGTTTGCGATAATCCCGGACTGAGGTAAACTGCGCGGCATGACTCCCGGAAGCCTTCCTCTCTGTGCTTTCAGCCCGTTTCATTACACGACTCTTGCACAATCCATTGCACAGGGTCAAGATTCGACTTTTTCGGTTTTCTCTTTTACTCTGTTAATCAACATTTTGCGCTCGTAGCTCATCGGATAGAGCAGGGGTTTTCTAAACCCTTGGTAGCAGGTTCGATTCCTGCCGGGCGCACCACGTTTGCCATACCATGGACTCCCCAGAAAAATCACCCCGCATCCTCATCATCCGTCGGGACAATATCGGGGACTTGGTCTGTACGACTCCTTTGATCCGAGCGCTCAGAGAGCAGCTTCCGACGGCCTATATCGCGGCCCTGGTGACAAAATACAATTTGGCCGTGATGGAAGGGAACCCTGATATCAATGCCCTCTTCTCCTACACGAAAGCGAAGCATCTTGAGAAAGGCGAAAACCAACTCGGCATCCTGTGGAGCCGCTTGAAGACGATCTGGACTCTGCGCCAGCAACGCTTTGATTGGATCCTCTTGCCAGGCGGACCGCAACGGAGCTCGCTACGTTTTGCCACATGGATCGGAGCAAAGAAGATCCTGGTCCGCAATGCAGAGGATGCGGTGGGCGGAGAGCACCATGTCGAGCAATGCTGCCACCAGCTTGTGCGCATGGGGCTACGGTTCGAGACGCCGGAGGCTCAACTGACCCCCGACAAAGCCAGAGTTGTAAAACTCAAGGCCACCTTGCCTCGGGAGTGGAGTCGTTACTCCGGGCCGGTGATCGCCCTTCATCTGAGCTCACGAAAACTATCCCAGCGCTGGCCTGCAGATCGATTTGCCGAGCTGGCCCGCACGCTGCATGAGAAACTCGATGCCAAATTTCTCCTGCTCTGGTCTCCCGGGGGCGCCGATAACCCACTCCATCCCGGAGATGATGAAAAAGCTCGTGACGTGCTGACTTCGACGGCGGGGCTGCCGCTCCATCCCATTCCCACAGAACGACTTGAAGACCTGATCGCCTCTCTCTTCCTCTGTGACTCCATCATCTGTAGTGATGGCGGAGCGATGCACCTTGCAGCCGCTCTCGGCAAGCCGATGGTCTGTCTCTTTGGTGATTCCGATCCGGAACATTGGGGACCGTGGAAGGCGCCCAGTGCCGTCTTGCATCCGGCAAGCCGCGAGGTGACGGATCTCTCGGCGGAAGAGGTCTCCGCCGCGTTTCTGGATCTCTTGCGTAAGCTTTAGGTGCTGCTGAATTTCATTCCATGCTCGAGATCACGATTCTGGCCAGCGGTAGCAGTGGCAATGCCGCTTTGGTTCGGACGGAAACTGCCTCCTTCCTTGTCGATGCAGGCTTGAGCACCAAGGAGCTGACGCTCCGCTTGGCTTCATGCGGCGTGGAACCGCGCGACCTCTGCGCCATTCTGGTGACTCATGAACATGGTGATCACACCAAGGGTCTCGTCCAGTGGTCGAAGAAACATGCCACTCCGATCTACTGTAACCGTCAGACAGCGGCGGTTCTCCGCGATAAAATCATCGACTTCAACGGATGGAAGATCTTTGAAAGCGGCAGTGATTTTGCTTTGGAAGGAACGACTATCCGCTCCTTCCTGATTCCACACGATGCCGTAGAGCCGGTCGGATTCGTGATCCGGGAGAGGACCTATTCCTTTGGCTTCCTCACCGACCTCGGTCATGCCACGACTCTCGTTACTGAATCGCTGCGCAGAGTGGATGGTCTTCTGATCGAGGCGAACTACGATGAGCAACTCCTCGAGAACGACACCAAGCGTCCCTGGTCCATCAAGCAACGCATCCAGTCCCGCCACGGGCATCTCTCGAACACCGCCGCGGCGGAAACCGTTTCTAGAATCCGCCATGATGGCCTCGCCCATCTCTTGCTGGGTCACCTCAGTCGCGACTGTAACAGCGAGGAACTGGCCCTTGCAGCCATGCAGACAATGCTGGGTCGGAATGCGATCAACCTCTTCTGCGCGCTCCAGGAAGAAGTCTCCGCTCCCATCCGATTCTGTTAATTAGAAGAGCGCTCGCTCTCTCACGATCAAGTAGATCCAGTTGGCCACAAGTAGCATGACGCCTCCAATTCGGATGCTGAGCGCGGTTGTTTGGGGAAGTTTTTCCCAGCGAAGGCGGGGCAGCCTTGCAGCAACAACCACCATGCAATAAACAAGATAGATAATCAATCCTACTAGAATGAATATCAGAAGCGGATTGAAGAACAGGGCCGCTTCCACATTCCCATGCAGCAGGCAGCGGAGCCCACGGGTCATGCCGCAGGTAGGGCAGGGGACGCCGGTCAGCGCATGGAGCGGACAGAGCGGAGTAGGTAATCCCAAAGACAGCCAGCCAATACCCAGAGCGCTACCGCAAGCGAGAACGAGTCCCCATGTCAGTTCTGGATCGTGCTCCCCTGGAATGAGCGGACGCCAATAGAAACGGGGAACCAGCAAGGGCTTTTGATTTATGGAAGCTTAGGCAGCGTCGGCATGCCGCCACCCATCTGATGACTTAACTCGGCAATGCCTAGTCCTGCTGCAGTACCCAGCAAGAGGAGGAGCCCGCAGCAAAGCAATCCCGGAAGGGTGATGGCGAGCGTGGCCCTCCAACCCTCGGTATGTTGTGCCTCTTTCAGTCCAATGATAATCGCGTAAGCACCCCAGATGACACCAACGAGGCTACCGCAGACTGGGATGATATTCAGCACAGCCGCACTGGCCTGTGCATAGCAGATAACTCGGAAGGTGGTTTCAAAGGGCCTGTTGGCACCGCCGAGCAACTTAAGACAGAGATGAGTGATCCCCGAGGAAATGAAGGCGCTCACGACATAGAGTGCCGGGGAGAGGAGGACTGAACCAATCAGCGCCACCGAGAAGGAGGATCCCGTGGGCAGGGATGTCGCATGTGGGATCTTGGGGGCAAAGAGCGCAGGATTCATTGTTGTCATCGCAATCTGGTAGAAAGCGGAGACAGCAAACATGGCACTGCTGACCAACACGAAATAGAGGAGGGGATTGGCCAACCCTCCCGCCTGCTTCATGGTGGCGAAGGTCTGTGTCGGGCGTAAAAGAACATCGCCGATCGTCTGTGAGAGGGCGGAGAAGAAGCCGAGCCTCTCACGCTCTTCCCAAGCCGGGCCAGTTTCATCTGCTTGCATTGCATCAACGGGGGTTTCGTTAAGACTTGCCGGGGTGAGTGCCGGGGGCGGAAGCTCCATTCCCCATTGCGGGGCCATCTCTCCGAGAGGCTTCCACTCGGCCATCCCTTCGCGCCAGGCAAGATCGCCCGCCGAAAAGCGGCCGGAATGAATCCCCTCCCGAACCGCTGCTTCGCTGAACGAGCCTAGGGACTGGTGGTTGCGCGCGATGTGGATGTTGGACATGGAAAAAGGCTAAAGGATGAAAGTTGAAGTATGAAGGATGAAAAGACTCCCGAAAACCCTTCATAATTCATCGCTCATCCTTCATATTTTCTCATCCATGCTCTCTCCTACCACGCTACTGATGACGCTGGATTGCCCTGATCAGGTGGGGCTGCTAGCCAAAATCACAGGCTTTGTTGCCGAGCAACGGGGCAACTTCGTCGAGGTGAACCAGTACACGGACACGATCAACAATTGGTTCCTCGCCCGCTTTGCCTTTGAGGTGCCGGAGGGCGTCACCCTTGAAACGGTGCGAACTGCATTCGCGCCGATTGCCGTGAGCATCAATGCCAGTTGGTCGATCCGGGACAGCTCCAAGCCTTTGAGAACCGTGCTGCTCGTGAGTAAAGAGGACCACTGTCTAGCAGACCTGATCTGGCGCTGGCGCTCCAAAGAAATGAACATCGAGGTGCCGCTCGTGATCTCGAATCACGATGCTCTGCGTGCCACGGTGGAGAAGGAGGGGCTTCCTTTTCTCCATATTCCGATTCCGGCTGATGAAGCGGGAAAAGAAACGGCCTTTCGACAGGTGAGCGATGCCATCTGTGATGTTTCGGGTGAACTTACGGTCCTCTGTCGCTACATGCAGATCCTTCCCGGATGGTTCTGTGAGGAGCATCACAACCGCGTCATCAATATCCACCACTCCCTGTTGCCGGCCTTTGCCGGGGCCGATCCCTACCGTCGTGCCTACGATCGAGGCGTGAAACTGATCGGCGCCACCTGCCACTACGCAACTCCGGAGCTGGATGCAGGCCCGATCATCCATCAGGAGATGATCCCGATCGAACACTTTCACACACCTGCCGAGATGCGACGCCTCGGACGCGACTGTGAGCGACTTGCCTTGGCACGCGGTGTCCGCCTCCATGTCGATGATCGCGTCGTTGTCCACGGCTCACGCGCCATCGTCTTCGGAGATTGATCTCATGACCGAGGCTTCCTCCATCCACCTGCGGGCCCGCGGGCTTTTCCAAACCTACGATTTGGGAGAGGCGAAGCTTGAGGTACTCAAGGGCGTCAACCTTGATGTTAACAAGGGTGAGGTGGTCTTTCTCCGCGGTGCCTCCGGAGCGGGTAAATCCACACTCCTCTATATTCTTGCAGGCCTGGAACATCCGAAGGAGGGAAGTGTCGAGTTCGAGGGCGAGCAGCTCTTTGCACTCAAGGGGGATCGTGAGGCCATGCTTCGTAACCGCCGCATGGGATTCGTCTTCCAATCCTATTTCCTCCTGCCGGAGCTGACGGCCCTGGAGAATGTCCTGCTTCCCTCGATGCTGGGCGGAAGAAAAAACGAGTCCCATGCCCGCATCTTGCTCGACCGGGTGGGGCTTTCGGGACGGCTCGACCATCTCCCCTCGCAACTCAGCGGTGGAGAACAGCAGCGTGTGGCGATCGCCCGCGCCTTGGTGAATGATCCCAGTATCCTCTTTGCCGACGAGCCGACGGGAAATCTCGATGCGGTAACGGGTGCAGGAATCATCGAATTGCTGCTCGACCTAGCCCGGCAAGATGGCCGCACATTTGTGGCCGTCACACACGATCCCGCGCTCGCGGCACTTGGTGACCGACAGCTGTTCCTGCGGGACGGTCACTTGGAACCTGCTTGATCCCATGACCGATTCCGCATCACCACTCCCCGGATCGACAATCGTTACCCCTGTTCAGGTGATGTTCTTTGATACCGATGCTGGTGGCGTTGTTCATAACATCGCCTACCTCCGTTTCATCGAGACGGCCCGCACGCTGCTCGCCGTCAATCTCGGAATGGACTGGGCGCGGATGGCCCAGACCTCGGTCTATCCTGTAGTAGTGCGCACCGAGATCGACTACAAGCGGCCTGCGATCCTCGGCGACGAGCTCGAAGTTCACGGACACCTGGGTGAGGCGACTCCGGCGCGTTTCTGGTGCCACTTCGAGATCAAGCGCCCTCGAGACGGCGCGCTACTGATCACCTGCCAGCAGGCACTGGCCTTCGTGAAAATGCCCGAAGGGAAGCCTCTCCGTCTTCCCAAAGGCTGGCCGGAGCCGTTTGCCCCGGAGTTGGCATCTCCATCCGGGGAGTAGTCTCTCGACGGAATCGATTGGCCGATTTTAAACTTCAACTTTAACTTTCAACTCAAATTTTTTCCATGGAACAAGTCGTCATCATCGGATCCGGTTGCGCCGGATGGACCGCCGCGATCTACACTGCCCGCGCTAATCTGAATCCTCTCCTCATCACGGGCCAGCAACCAGGGGGGTTGCTGACAACGACCTCTAGCGTGGAGAACTTTCCCGGCTTCCGCAACGGCATCGAGGGAACAGCACTCATGATGGAGATGCAGGAGCAGGCCACACGCTTTGGGACACGCATCCAGTACCTGAGTCGCGTTGAGTCGGTCGACTTCTCCTCGTCGCCTCTCAAGATCACCGTTGACGGGAAGGTGATCGAGACCCGTAGCGTCATCGTCGCCGTCGGTGCCGGACACCGCCACCTTGGCGTTCCCGGCGAGCATGAGCTTGAGAACAAGGGCGTCACCTACTGTGCCACCTGCGACGGGGCGCTTCCGGTTTTTCGCAACCAGCCTCTCGTGGTCGTCGGAGGAGGAGACTCTGCTTGTGAAGAAGCCAGCTACCTCACTCGATTTGCCTCGCAGGTCTATCTCGTCCATCGTCGAGATTCCCTCCGTGCCTCCAGGATCATGGCTGAGCGGACTCTCGCCAACCCCAAGATCACTCCGGTCTGGAACTCCGTGGTCGAGGAGGTGCTCGATGTCACCGAAAACCGCGTTACAGGCGTGCGCCTCAAAAACATCGTGACCGATGAAAGCAGTACGCTCGGTTGCGCCGGCGTCTTCGTAGCGATCGGTCACATTCCGAACACGCAGATCTTCCAGGGACAGCTGACCATGGATGAGGCGGGATACCTCACCCTTGCCGAAGGAAGTCGCACGAATATTCCCGGGGTCTTTGCCGCGGGAGACTGCGCCGATTCCGTCTATCGGCAGGCGATCACGGCTGCGGGCATGGGCTGTGCGGCCGCAATCGATGCGGAACGCTGGCTCGCCGGCATCTAAGAGCCAAGCGCATTGCGGGCCGCTTCAAACGGCTTCCTGTCTCCATGGTCATTTGCGATCTCACCCAATTCTACTCTCCGTTCTCGGGGGGAGTGAGGCGTTATATCGCGGAGAAAGCGTCTCATTTGGAAGAGGCTGGAGATCGCCACGTGCTGATCATACCGGGCAAAAAAACCGAGCGTCGTATCGAAGGACACAAGACTATTTATACCATCGAGTCGCCGCTGATTTCCCGGACGGCCCGCTACCGTGCACTCATCAATCTCAACCTGGTCGAGGAGGCCCTGGAGCGGGAACAGCCAGACCTGATCGAATCAGGCGATCCGTATCAGGTTGCCTGGAAGGCGCTTGCCTCGGGACGCGCCCTCGGCATTCCCACGGTTGGCTTCTACCACTCTCATTTTCCGGATGCGGTGCTCCGCTCGGTAGCCAAGTTCTTCGGCTCCATTTCCGTGATGATGGCCGAGGAAATCGGCAAGAAATACGCAGTCACACTCTACAACCGCTTTGAGCGCACGCTCGTCCCGAGTGCGGGTCTCTCCGAACTCCTCCGCACCTGGGGGATGGAGAATATCGAGACTCTCGAGCTTGGTGTCGACACAGGCATCTTCTTCCCTGACAGCGAGCGCGGCCGTGCGGCCCGGCAGATACTCGGCTGGCCTTCTGATAAACAAGTACTGCTCTATGTCGGCAGACTCAATCCCGACAAGAACGTCCGAAAGCTTTTCGAGGCCTTCGAACTGCTTCACCAAAACAATCCCGGGCGCTTCCATCTAGCGGTGGTGGGTGACGGCATGCTTCGCGGGGTACTTCATCGTCTAGAAGAAGAGACAGGAGCTGTGAGCTGGACTCGCTATTGCAACGGAGCGCAGGAATTGGCGGATATCTACCGTGCCGCCGATCTCTTCGTGCATCCCGGAGTGAAGGAGACCTTCGGCCTGGTGACTCTCGAGAGCCAAGCCTGCGGAACGCCCGTTGTCGGAATCCGTGGCAGCTACATGGATGCAATCAACTTCAGCGGCCTGCACAACTGGTCCGTCGAGAACAACCCGGAGGCGTTGGCGGAGGCGATCCGAACGGTCGCAAATCAGGATCTTGCCGCCTCCGGCCTTAGGGCCTCGGCCTTCGTGGGAAGCCGCTATGGTTGGAGCGAGGTCTTCGGGCGTCTCTTTGCGATTTACCGGGAGGTGATCGCCTCGTACAACCCATAGGGTGTCTTCCGTATCCACAGCAGCCCAGCCGGTTTCATCATTTAAAAAAGGCGTCGTGATCCGCCGCTTTGAGTCTCGCGATCGCAAGGCCGTGCGTCATCTCTGCTGTGAGACCGGCTTTCTGGGTAAGGCGATCGATCCTGTCTTCGAGGATCGGGAAATTTTTGCCGACTACCTAACCCGGTACTACACCGACATCGAGCCGGAGTCTTCGTTCGTGCTTGAGCAAGAAGGCGTTGTGAAGGGATATCTTCTAGGCTCCTACCGTCCCTTCCGACAGCAGCTCTTCAACTTCTTCAACAACATCCATCTCTTCACCCGCGGGATGGCAAAGTACCCCTTCTACAATAAGGCCACTCGCGACTTCATCGGTTGGATCTTACGCACCTCGTGGAAGGAGGTTCCGCAGACTCCCCGCCGCAGCGCCCACTTCCACTTCAATATCCTGCCTGAGGCGCAGGGGCTCGCCCACAGCACCAAGCTGATGAACAGCTATCTGGATCACCTCCGCAGCAAGGGGGTGCGCCAAGTCTACGGCCAAGTGGTAACCTTTGAAGCACGGCGCGGAGCACGCGTCTTTGAGCGTTATGGCTTCCAGGTGCTTAACCGCAGCGAAATTACGAAATACCGCAAAACCCATCCCGAGCCGGTCTACCTCACCACGGTCCTCAAGGAGCTGAGCTAGGCTCTAGCTTTTTAGGAAGTAGATTGGCCCGCTTTTTCGGAAATGCCCTTGAATTTTCTGGGCTTGGGTCGAGTGTTTGAGACGGCACTGACCTAAGAGCCTACAGCCTAAACCGCTAACAACCTTTACTCCCCCATGACCGACACGGAAGCAGCCATCGTCCTGAACATGCTGCCCCAAGTAGGACCCGTACGGGTACGAAGGTTGGCGGAGCGCTTCGGATCTCTTTCTGCCATTCTGAGTGCCCCCGGCTCCGATCTTCGGACCGTGGAAGGGATCGGACCTGAAGTTTCCTCCATCATCACCTTATGGAATGAGCACGCCGACCTTGATGCCGAGATGGCTTTGGTCGAGAAGGCCGGGGCCCGTGTCCTAACTCGGTCTGACTCCGAGTATCCTGAACTCCTGAAAGAAATCCACGATCCGCCGATCGTGCTCTATGTCTTGGGGAAACTGGAAGAGAAGGACCAGCGGAACGGCATCGGCATCGTTGGCACGCGGAAGGCAAGCCACTACGCCTTGGAGTCCGCGAAGAAGCTTGGCTACCAGCTCGCCTACTCCGGGCTGACGATCTACAGCGGTCTGGCACGTGGCATCGACACGGCCGCACATCAGGCAGCTCTTGCCGCCAATGGCCGCACAGTCGCCGTTCTGGGCAGCGGACTCGCTCACCTTTATCCCGAGGAGAATATCCCCTTGTCAGAAAAAATCGTTGAGGGACACGGCGCGGTGATCAGCGAATTTCCCATGGGAACCACTCCGACCAAGCAGACCTTCCCGAAGCGGAACCGGATCATTAGCGGATGCTCCTTTGGCCTCCTTGTCGTGGAGGCGGGATTAAATAGCGGCGCACTCATCAGCGCCAGGGAGGCCGGGGATCAAGGACGCTCCGTTTATGTAGTGCCCGGACGCATCGATCACCCTGGCACCCTCGGATCAAACCGCCTGATCCAACAGGGGGCCAAGCTCGTGATCGATGCGGGTGATATTCTGGCCGATCTCCCCATGATCTTTGCAACGCCGCCCGAGCTTTCGCGCAGCCGCCCGAAGGTGGAACTCTCCGGTGAGGAGCTCCTGGTTTACGAGGCTATTGGGGAAGATGCGACGCCTGTGGACACGATCATTGCGAAATCCGGTTTGCCAGCGGCGACGGTCTCTTCTAGGTTGCTCGCCCTTGAGTTAGGTCGCCATGTCCGCTCGCAACCTGGCAACCGGTTCCTCAAACTGATCTAATTTTACACGCTGGTTTCAAGTTTTCGGTCTCATCCATCTCTTTCCATGTCCAAAACCCTAGTCATCGCCGAAAAGCCAAGCGTTGCCGCAGATCTGGCCCGAGCCTTGGGAGGAAAGGCCGCAAGGGCCGAGTTCTTTGAGGTGGATGACTACATCATCACCTCGGCGGTGGGTCACTTGGTGGAGCTCTGCCTCCCCAATAAAATGACAGGGGGCAAAGGCCTCTCCTGGAAGCTCGATGCCCTGCCGATCATTCCCGAGGAATTTGAGCTGCAGCCGATTGCACGCTCCGCAGACCGGCTTGCCGTGGTCAAGCGACTACTCAAGAAGCCAGAAGTCACGGAAGTCATCAATGCCTGCGACGCCGGCCGTGAGGGAGAGCTTATTTTTCACAACATCATCCAGTTGACCGGCTGCAAAAAGCCGGTGAAGCGACTCTGGCTCCAGTCGATGACCAAGGAGGCGATCCAGGAGGGCTTTGCCCACCTGCGCGACGATGCCGAAATGCAGCCACTCGCGGCGGCAGCCGTCTGCCGCTCCGAGAGCGACTGGCTTGTCGGGATCAACAGCACCCGAGCCCTCACCGCTGTGAACTCCGGGCAGGGTGGCTTCCAGCTGACACCTGTTGGCCGCGTCCAGACCCCGACACTCGCGATCCTCGTCGAGCGGGAAGAGAAAATCCGCGCCTTCGTTCCGAAGACCTACTTCGAGGTCCATGGGGTCTTTTCTGTTGCTGCCGGAAGCTATCACGGCCGCTGGTTCGATGAGGGTTTTAAGAAATCAGAGGGAGACACCGACTCGGCGGACAAAAAAGCGGAGCGCCTCTGGGATCACTCGCGTGCCGAGTCGATCCGTGCCAAGTGCGAAGGCAAGCCAGGCGTCATCGAGGAAAACAAGAAGTCGACAAGTCAGGCTGCGCCACTCCTTTATGATCTGACCACCCTACAGCGTGAGGCCAATGGCCGCTTTGGATTCAGCGCCAAGCGCACGCTCCAGCTGGCCCAGCGCCTTTACGAGCATCACAAGGTGCTTACCTACCCCCGTACCGATTCCCGTTACCTGCCCGAGGATAATCTCCCCGCTGTAAAAGCAGCCTTTAAGTCTTTTGAAGACAAGGAGCTGCGCAAGTATGCGGCTCATGCTTTGGAGCAGAATTGGGTCATCAAGACCGGCAAGGTCTTCAACAATGCCAAGGTCTCCGACCACCATGCAATCATCCCAACTGGCGCCTCCATCGCCGGGCTCGACGAAGTTGAGGCAAAGCTCTTTCAGATGGTCGCTCAGCGTTTCGTCGCAGTCTTCTATCCTCCCGCCCGCTTTGATGTGACCACACGCATCACCCGTGTGGAGGGTGAGCCCTTCAAGAGCGAGGGGAAAGTCCTTACCGATCCGGGATGGCAGGCTGTCTACGGCAAGCAGGCCGTTGCCGAGGGTGAAGAAGATGCCAAGACCTTGGTTCCTGTAGCAGGAGCGGATGGTCATCTGGAGCCGGCACGTACCGATTCCGTCGAAGTGCATGAGGCGCAAACACGTCCACCAGCCCGCTACAACGAGGCCACCCTGCTCAGCGCCATGGAAGGTGCGGGAAAGCTAGTCGAAGATGAGGAACTTCGTGAGGCCATGAGCCTCCGGGGTCTTGGCACTCCGGCCACACGCGCCGCCATTATTGAGGGACTCCTGGGCGATGGCTATGTCCTCCGCGAGGGTCGTGACCTCACGGCTACCAGCAAGGGATTGGCATTGGTCAACCTGCTCAAGCACATGGGGGTGGCCGTCCTGACGTCTCCCGAGCTGACCGGTGAGTGGGAGCACAAGCTCAAGCAGATGGAAGCCGGGGAATTCAAGCGGCCAGAGTTCATGGAAGAGATCCGTGGCTTCACGCGCGATATCATCACGAAAGCGCAGGGCTTCACCGACGACGCCGAGGGCGCCTTCCCTGACCTGGAGGTCATCTGCCCCAAGTGCGGCAAGGGCCCCTTCAAGGAGAATGTCCGCCAATTCAAATGCAGAAGCTGCGACCTCAGCCTCTGGAAGTCCCTGGCTGGTCGACCGCTGGAGCGTCCGGAGATCACCGAACTCCTCACGAAAAAAACCGTCGGCCCCTTGGATGGTTTCCGCAGCCGTTTCGGAAAACCTTTCTCCGCTGAGCTCGAATTTGATCCTGAATTCAAGCTTAAGTTCGTCTTCGGAGAACGCGAGGGCGATCCGGCAGCCGAGGAGGCGCTGCGTAATTCAGAGGCCATTGCCCCCTGCCCGGTCTGCAAAAAGGGAACCATCCGCGAAGGCGTCACCAGCTATGTCTGCGACCAGTCGATCGGGGCTGAGAAGACCTGTGAATTCCGCACCGGCAAGACCATCCTGCAGCGCGCCATCCCCCGTGAAGAGATCGTCAAACTGTCCGAAACCGGCAGGACGAATCTCATCGCCGGCTTCGTGTCGAAGAAAGGGCGGAAATTCGCCGCCTACCTCAAACTCGAAGGGAAGAAAGTCGGCTTCGAGTTTGAACCTAGAGAACCGAAAGCCCCGAAAGACGGAGACTCCACCGTGAAGCGCGGCCGCTTTGGCAAACCTCTCAAGCCCAACCTCACCACGGATGCAGTCGCTGAGGCTGTGGAAAAAAAGTCTGCCAAAGCAGCAATGGCTACAAAGCCCAAGGCGTCTTCAGTAAAAAAGAAAGCACCTGCTAGAAAGAAGTCCGCCGAAACTCCTGTCTAAAGCTTCTTTCCGGCGCAGGAACACCCCCCAACACATCCTGGCTTCTTACGGCCCCTCAACCACCTGGCGACAAAGAACACCACGGCCGCGACGACGATTCCAAGAGCGACTGTTGTCTGAAGTTCTGGCGTCATAAATTAACTATAGCAGCTTTTAAATAATCCCCTTCTTTTCTCTGCGCCTCCGCTCCTCTGCGGGAAAATCATTCGGTTTTTTAATGAAACCCGAGCAAGCGGCCCCCCTGGTAGACTAAGAAGGAAAGCAGATACGCCGTGCCGGTCATGTAGCTGAACTGGAAGAGGGGCCAGCGGAAGCTATTGGTTTCGCGGCGCACCACAGCCAGCGTGCTGACGCACTGCATGGAGAAGACAAAGAAGATAAGAATCGAGAGGCAGGTCAGCGGGGAGAAAACGGGTGTGCCATCGGGTCGCTGCTGCTTGCGTAGAGTCTCTCCCAGCATGTCCGGAGCGTCGCTTTTCTTCCGCTCAACGTTGTACACAACAGACATGGTGCCGACGAAGACCTCACGTGCGGCTTGCGCGGCTACAAGCCCGATACCAATCTTCCAATCCATGCCGAGTGGAGCTAGGGCAGGCTCGAGCGCTCGTCCGATATGACCGGCAAAGCTCTGCTGGAGCTGCTCAGTCTTAGAAGGTTCATGGGGCTCAGGGGCCCCTTCCGGAACATGGATTTTCGGAAAGCTGGCGAGGAACCAGAGAATAATCGAGATGCCGAGGATGACGGTGCCGGCGCGCTTCAAGAAGATCCCCGCCCGCTGGAGCATCTGTGAGACGATCTGGTGGAGGGAGGGTAGCCGGTACGGAGGAAGCTCCATGAGGAAGAGGGGGGTCTCTGCTTTGAGGATCGTTTTCTTGAAAAGCCAGGCAAAGAAGAGCGCGGCAACAGTACCGAGCAGGTAGAGCCCCAGCATGAGAGCACCCTTGCTCCATACAGAGCCTGTCCCGCTAGGCCAGAGCGCGGCGATCATCAAGGCGTAGACCGGAAGCCTTGCCGAGCAACTCATGAGCGGCGCTACGAGGATCGTGACCAGGCGATCCTTGGGGTTCTCGATCGTGCGGGTGGACATGATTCCGGGAATCGCACAGGCATAGGAGCTGAGTAACGGGATGAAGGATTTCCCGTGAAGACCCACCTTGCTCATCACGCGATCCATCAGGAAAGCCGCACGTGCCATGTAGCCGGTGTCCTCCAGCAGCCCGATGAAGAAAAAGAGAATCAGGATCTGCGGAAGGAAGATGACAACGCCTCCCACACCGGCCAGCACTCCGTCTGTAAGAAGATCGCGGAGATCCCCCGGGGGCATCATTCGCTGTACCCCTTCCGAAAATTTGCCAAACCCAGCATCGATCCAATCCATCGGATATTGGGCGATCGTGAAGATCGAGACGAACATCAGCGTCATCGCTCCCAAGAAGAAGATCCAACCCCAGAGCCGGTGTGTCAGCAGGTCGTCAAGTCGCTGTGTCAGTCGGTCGCTCGCGTCATGCGTTCCCCCTTGGGCAGCATGGCAGAGCCGTTCGATGCCATCATAGCGGGCGGCGACCAGCTTCTCCCGCCATCCTGGCAACTCACGATCGAGCGTAGCTCGTTCTGAAAGGACGGTACCAAGAGCCTCGCCAGCTCCCAGTTCCGCCGAAAGATTCGGGGTCTCAGCATCGGCCGCTGCTAGCAGAATAGAGGCTTTCAGCCGAACCAGGGAATCGCGAGGCTTGCGGTGATCCTGAATGTCATGAAAGGCCTTTGACCAATGGGAGGCGATGGCATCGGCCGCTTTCGTGAGATGGGAAGAAAGTTCCGGCTTCCAGTTGCTGTGCGGCACCTCGGCACGACTCAGAGCAAGGCGCAGGGGGAGGAGTGTCTCCCTGCGGGTTGCCTGTACAGGAATAACAGGGACTCCAAGCTCCGCCGCGAGTAACTCGGGATCAACCGGCGTGCCCTGGGCCTTGGCCACGTCGATCATGTTCAGGGCGATGACCGTGGGGAGACCCAGTTCCAGTACCTGGGTGATAAAGTACAAATTTCGCTCCAGATGCGAGGCGTCGATCACGCAGAGGATGCGCCCGGGTCGCGGCGTATCCTGGCGGAGATCCATCAGCACATCCCGTGTGATGCGCTCGTCTGGGGCGTGTGCGCCGAGGCTGTAACTCCCCGGAAGGTCGAGCAACTCGATCTTCTCCCCGTGCTGTCCAATAAATTGGCCCGACTTCTTCTCGACGGTGACACCGGGATAGTTACCGACTTTTTGCCGCATTCCCGTCAGTGCGTTAAAGAGCGTGGTCTTGCCGCTATTGGGATTGCCCACCACGGCATAGGACTTCGGTTGGCTTGCCGCCGGATGAATCTCCGCATCGGGCCCCACTGATGCATGGGAAATCGAGAGAACGGTTCTACTGGCGCTCCTAGTGACCACATGGGCAGGAGGCACAATCGGCAGAGCTTTGCCTCCGTTCTCGGAACCTGTTTGATCAAGTTCCCCCAACACTTGGGCTGCATCAGCATTGCGGATGCTGAGTTCGAAGCCTCGTAGGCGAAACTCCATCGGATCCCCGAGTGGAGCGCTCCGAATGAACCTAATGGTGGTTCCAAGAAGAAGACCCATCTCCCTAAGACGCATCGCGAGTTGCTCGTCGCCGGGCAATCGGGTGATGACGGCCTGTTGGCCGGGCTTGAGTGAGGAAAGAGGTAGCATGGAGGCGGTCTCGCGGCGTCTCTGATCAGAGGGGAATGATACGAGATTGAGACGCAGTATCAATTAGGAGGTAGATCAATGCTAGCGGAATATCAATCGTTTGGGTGGACCTTTTACCGTCCGCGGCTCGGTTTGCCGTTCGGAGTTTTTTTTCGGGAATCCTTAATCCCTTTGGAACCCTTTGATCCCTTGCCGCCTCTGAAATTTTTACAGGTGCCGAGCAGTCGGAGCATGTCGCAGCTTCCCTCGATCCTGATGGCCTTCTGCGTTGGTGAGAACCCGAGCCTCCTCGTGATGCAGTTCTGCATGATGTCGATGTTCGGATCCTCGAACTCCACGATCTTGCGGCAGTCGACACAGATCAGGTGATTGTGGTGCGGGCTGCGTAGGAAGTTCGGGTCGTAGAGCCGCTCTCCGCCGCCAAGCGAGATCTCCCGCAGCATGCCACTCTCCACCAGCAGGGAGATCGTCCGGTAAATCGTGGCACGGGAAACGGCGTGCCCTTTGCCGATTTTCGGCAAGAGATCCTCTGGGCGGAAATGATCGTCGTTGCGGAAGATCAGCGTGACCAACGCCTCGCGCTGCTTTGTGAAGCGGAGCCCCTTGGAAGCAAAGAACGCCTGAGCTTGACCGAGGATGGCTTGAAGGGATTGTTGATCCATCGTCTTAAGCCAGAAGTTGCATGAGGAAGCGGATCACGAGAGGAGGAGAAGGGATAGCCATCAGGGCGTATACCGTTGAGCGATCGGGAGGCGGCGCCCCATGCCGAAGGCGCGGCCGGTGACTTTCAGTCCTGGCGCAGCTTGTTCCCGCTTGTACTCATTGCGATCAACTAAGCCAGTGATGCGACGCACAAGTGCCTCCTCGTAGCCTCGTGCCACGATCTCATGGATCGGCAGATTCTCCTCCACGTAGAAGGCCAGCACGGCATCGAGCAGTTCATACGGCGGAAGGGAATCCTGATCGGTCTGGTTGGGGCGAAGCTCGGCACTAGGAGGCTTCTCGATGGTTGCTGCAGGAATGATTTCCTTCGTGCGATTGATCCAGCGCGACAATTCGTAGACCAAGGTCTTGGGAAGATCGGAAATGACGGCGAGGCCTCCGCACATGTCACCGTAGAGGGTGCAGTAGCCGACGGCCAACTCACTCTTGTTCCCGGTTGTCAGGAGGAGACTTCCAAACTTATTGGAAAGGGCCATCATCGTGACACCTCGCAGGCGCGCCTGCAGATTTTCCTCCGTGGCATCCTCGGAACGACCTTGGAAAGCCTCGCTTAGGCCGGAAACCATCATTTTGTAGGATTCCACAATGGGAAGGTTAAAGCATTTGATGCCAAGGTTTTCTGAAAGTGAAATGGCATCCTCCACGCTTCCTTCGGAGGAATAGGGTCCCGGCATGGCTGCTCCGATGACATGCTCTTTACCGAGGGCCTCGACAGCCAGTACCGCGGTCAAGGCGGAGTCAATTCCTCCGCTAAGACCCAATACCGCGCTCTTGAATCCGCACTTCCTGAAGTAATCACTGAGGCCGAGCACTAGCGCTCGATAGAGTTCACCCAGTTGATCGCCTTCTTCAGGCCGATACACATGGCTAGGCTCCTCAACAACAAGCAGTTGCTCTATGAATCCTGACATCTGTTGAATGCGATCTCCTTTGGCAGAGAAGGCCAAGGAGTGACCGTCAAAGACCAATTGGTCGTTACCACCCACGGAGTTGCAGTAGTAGATGGGCACTGCAAATCTCTGGGCCTGAGCGTTTAGCATCTGAAGTCTGCGCGCCGATTTCCCAAATTGGAACGGAGAGGCGCTGAGATTGATCAGGATGTCTGCTCCCGCCTTCACTAAATCCGCCGGCGGGTCGACACGATATAGCGGGCCAGGTAGGAACTCCGACGTCCAGAGGTCTTCGCAGATAGTGACACCGATCTTTTTCCCTCCGATCTCGATGGGAGCTGAGGCCTGCCCGGGCTCGAAGTAGCGGGCCTCGTCAAAGACATCGTAGGTAGGGAGAAGCCTCTTGTGGATGATGACGGGCTCGGCGCCTTTCCTTAAATGTGCCGCTGCGTTATGGAATGGCTTGCCGTAGCCAGAGAGATTCCGATCGATGAAGCCGACCAGCAGTGGCACCTCGCCAATCCCGGCGTGAATCCCGGAAAGCGCCTCGAGGTTTCTCTCAACGAACTCTCCCGCAAAGATCAGATCGAGCGGCGGGTATCCGGGTATCGAAAGTTCGGGCGTCACCACGATCTCCGCACCATCCGCGACCAACTCATGATAAGCGGCAAGGATCTTGGCGGAATTCCCCGCAAAGTCACCGATGGTCGTGTTGATCTGGGCGATGCCGACTTTCATCGATGGAATCGTATCAGAGCAATTCCTGTGATGCGGCACAAAAGTGTTCTGCGAGGGAAATGATCAAAACCTTTCTCGCGAATTTTTCATTCTGCATTTTTCCTTTTCACCAGTTCTCATTATCTCCTTCATCCCATTCATCCCTGTGAGCAAATCCTCTCCCACTGATCTCTTCCCTCTCCTCGGCTCCCATGTTCCAACCATCGGAGGAGTCGCCACAGCAATCGACCGAGCCGTTGGGATCGGCTGCACGGCGATGCAGATTTTCGTGAAGAACAACATGCAGTGGTTTGCGAAGCCGCTACCAGACGCCGATGCGAAGGCTTTCACGGAACATCCGCTGCGTTCGCGGCTAGGGCTCGTGGTGGCTCATGCCGGCTATCTGATCAATCTCGGAGTCGAGGGCACCGAGAATCACGAAAAGTCCCTGAAATCTCTCTCGGACGAAATGCTGCGCTGTGAACAGCTCGGCATCCGCTCATTGGTCCTCCATCCGGGTTCCCATCTCGGCGCTGGGATTGAAGCCGGTACCGACTGCGTGATTCGTAATCTCGACCGACTGCATGCCGAACATCCGAAGCTCAATGTACGAATCACGCTCGAGACCACCGCCGGACAGGGTGCTTGTCTGGGGGCACGCTTTGAGGAGATTGCGGCGATTCTCGCGGGTGTGAAGGATCCCAAGCGCCTGGAGGTCTGCCTTGACACTGCTCATGCCTTCGCTGCCGGATATGACCTCTCTGCTCCGAAGGGAGCGGAACACACCTTTGCCGAGTTTGATCGAGTGATCGGGATGAACCGACTCTCCTGCCTTCATATTAATGACTCCAAAGCGAAACTGGGATCACGCGTCGATCGTCATGACAATCTCGGCAAGGGCCTGATTGGCCTCGATACCTTCCGCTGGATCATGCGCTCCCCGGAGCTCGCAACGATCCCGAAGATCCTCGAAACCCCGAAGGGAAAAGACCTCGCAGAGGACGTGGAAGCAATGGCCCTGCTGAGGAGTTTTCTGGAATGACCAACTGTCTCGCGCAGAGGCGCAGAGATGCAGAGATAAAAATTGATTTGGGTTTTTCGTTAAGGACCGCTGCCCCGGGGCCTTGGATTATTCATCTCGTTATCTCAGATTCTCAGACTCCATCCTGTCTCTGCGCCTCTGCAGGATAATTTTCTGCTGTGGTTAATCCGGTTGATTTTAGGCATGTCCGGTCTTAAAAATGCCGTTCCCATGTACGAAGAAGAGAACTCCGCCTACTCGAACGCCTACCGTCAGTATTCCCAAGATAATGTCCTCGGAATCCGTGAGCTTCAGGTGGAAAGGAAGTTCTTCCGCCTCGAAGTCCGTGAGAATGATCGCGGCCGCTTCCTGAGAATCACCGAAGAGAATCAGGGTCGTCGCAACACCGTGATCGTCCCAGACTCCGGCTTCGGAGATTTTGCCAAGGCGATTACCGAGGTGCTTGCTTCGCAGACCCAGGCCGAGTCCTAGAAGTTCTTAGATCTCACTAAGGACTCACTGCAGATCCGGGGAGAATAAGGGATGACTGATACGAACGCCTCGCGGAGCACAGAGGATCTCTGCAGCAGTTGTGGAATGTGCTGTGACGGCGTGCTCTTTCACTCGGTCGAGCTCCAACCGGGAGACCAACCCAGAAAGCTTTCCGCGCTCGGGCTGAAGATCCGCAAGCAGAAGGGGATCGAATATTTCCTTCAGCCCTGCTCCGCGCACCGGGAAGTCGAGGGCAAATGCTCCTGTGTGATCTATGAGGATCGCCCGGTACGATGCCGGGCCTTCGACTGCCAACAGCTCCGGGGCGTTCTCGCGGGCGAGATCACCGAGGAGGTCGCTCTGGTTAAAATCCGTGACGCACGTGAGCAGGTCGCTCTGGTCAATTCCCTGATGGCTCAGATCTCGGAAACAAATCCCAATCGATCTCTCGCCCATCGTGTCGCGAATGCGCTCACCCTTCCGAAGGATGGCGTTCCATCACCCCAGCATGATGAGCTCAAGCTCGCCATGGAGCATCTCGAAGCCTTCCTGGTAAAGGAATTCCGCGTTTAGTTAAGAAAAGCGTTCTCTAAATCCCGCCTCCGGCGTCCGTGAATACTCCGCTTCAGATTCTGGTCATCCGGCGCGATAACATCGGCGATCTGATCTGCACAACCCCGCTGCTACACGGACTACGCAGGAAGCATCCCAACGCCCGGATCTCTGTTCTGGTCAGCAGTTACAACGTGGAGGTTCTGAAGGGAAATCCCGATGTGGATGAAGTCTTTGTTTTCCTTAAGAAGCATCAAAAGAGCCATGGATACGGGCGTCTGAGCATGCTCTGGAACCGCTGGCGCCTTCGCCAGACCATCCGCAAACGCCGCTTCGATCACATCATTCTGGCAAACGGCGGCTGGCGCTACGCTCACACGCTCGGTGGGAAGCAGCTGATCGGCTTTCGCGAGCCCGGAGAGCCGGACCATCGTCAGCCCGATGTGCTGGCCCCTGATCACGGAGGTTTCGACGAACACGCGGTTTCCAAGATGGCAAAGCTGGGTGCACTCCTCGGCGCCGAAGAGACCCTTGGTGCGACGAAGCTCTTTCCCGACACGGATCTGGTTGCAAAGGAGCAGGCCCGTCTGGTCTCGTTGGGCTGGGATCCGAAAAGGGCCACCGTGGCTCTTCACATCAGCTCGCGTAAGCCAGACCAGCGGTGGCCGGAGGAATCGTTCGTCGAACTTGCCAAGACCTTGATCTCCTCCTGCGACATCCAGCTCCTGCTATTCTGGTCACCCGGGGCAGAGAGTGACCCCATGCATCCCGGTGACGATAGAAAAGCCCAACGCATTCTGGATCGACTGCACGGCCTGCCGGCCTACCCCTGCCCCACTCTAGAAATCAACCAACTGATAGCCTCTCTTTCCCTTGCCGATCAAATGATCTGCAGCGACGGCGGAGCGATGCATGTCGCGGCAGCTTTGAAAAAACCGATCGTCTGCTTCTTCGGCACCAGCTTCGTACCCGAATGGCATCCCTGGGAAGTACCCTACATCGCTCTCCAGAAGCCTTCTCGGCAAGTCGCCGATATCACGGTTGAGGAAACCGTCTCCGCTTTTGCCGAACTGCAGAGAACCATGGGATCCGGACTTGGATTGGAGCTATTAGCCTCCTAGTTCCGTGCGCGTCGCCTGGCCTCTCGGCTGTTGGCGTGACCTCCCTGACTCCACCAAGCAGTTGCGGGGGCGGGTGTCTTTTCCAAGGCCTTAGTGTTAGATTTGGAATTGGACTTCGACGGATGTTTCTTTCCGGGCAATCGTTTGGCAGCTTTCCCGGCTTCGATCTTCCGATACATCTCCAGGCGGCAGTTGAACCCCCCGAGATCGACCGTCTTCTGGTATTCCCTCTGCAACGTTGGATCCGTGGGTTCGGTGCGCAGAGGATTCACAAAGACAAGGCGTCCTCCGACGCGCAGAGCGCGGGATGCGGCGGCATAGAGATCGGCAAAAAGCCCCTGCATATCTTTGATACGGACTCGTCGGCCGAGCGGGGGATTCGTGATGATGAGGGAGATGCTCCCTGGAGCGATGGGTGCATCCCTAAAATCACACTCCGTGAAGGAGCTTGTTGTCGTCGAACTCATTCCCTCGATTTTTGCTCCGTCGAAATTAGCCCGGGCAACCTCGATTGCCCTGGGATCCAGATCCGTACCATGGACAGCCGAGACCCCTCCCAGGAGTCCCCGCTCGATGAGTTCCAGTCCTGACCCACAGAAGGGATCCCACACCACTTCGTCATGGCTAAATCCTGCCAGCCGCGCCATGCAAGCAGCCAGTGGCGGGTGCGATGCGGCAGCAATGTCCTCCTGGCGGTAGCCTAGCCTCGGGTCGGGATAGAGCCGTGGGCGAAGTTCGACGACGGATTCCCCTCGGCTAGCTGGCAGGACATCGATCGACCAAGGAGCCTGACGGGCATCATTCAAAATCTCCGGGCAGAGTGCGTAGGCGCGATCGATCACCTGACGAATAGCGCCGCGCTGATGGCCGCGTCCTGCAAGTTCCATCCGGTATCGGGGAGTGCCCTCGGTACCGTGGATCATGAGATCACGGGCGCGCACGGAGGCGATACATCGGGCAAGGGGTTCGACCCACTTTGGCCCCTCCTCTCCGCTCACCGTTCCGAGCGGAAATGCCACAGTCGCAAAGCTGCGGATTCGGTAGAGCGTTGCTAACTTGAACTCCTTGAGCGGTTTCAGCGTCACGCAGCCAGGCTTGGCTGATTCGATCAGCCATTCCATCGGGGAGAGTTTTTCCTCAGCCTCCGCGCGGACGAATTCCTCGAGTCCACGACGGCACCGCAGGAGCACCCGCATTTCTGAGTCCCCGCGGCGGAGGGGAAGCCATGCGTCCAGAAGGACGCCCTCGGCATCCTCGTTGCGCGAGACACCCGCCTTCACCTTCTGCACCGTGATAGCCGGCAGGGCGATTCCCTCTTCGATCATCTCGAGCGTTGCCTCGCCGCCAACCTTCTCCAAGGCACGGCCGAGATGGCGCATCTCGCGGCCCTCTTTCTGCACACCCACATTCTTGAGAAGGGAAAGCATCTCCCGTTCCCCTTCGTCCCCGGCACCGATCTTCGGGAGTGCGGTGAGGGCGTAGCGGCGGATCTTCTCCTGCGGATCCTTAAGCAAGGTAATCAGCCATCTGCGCACAGCGGTCTTTTCCTCCTCGGTGCCAAATCGGGAAAAGATCATCCCGACCGCCCGGATCACGGCCACGCGCTCCAGACGCTCTCTGGGAGTTGCCGTGTTGAAGCGTGCTACTTCGGCTTTCCAGAGTTCCTCCTTGGGAAGATCGCGCAGTTGCTTGTAGAGATCTTGATCCGACTTCATCGCGGTATCATGCCTACTTAAGCAGCAGATCCGAGGTTTAATCGATTGGAGAGCATAGCCTTCCTTCATTTGTTTCCTTCAAGTTCTTTTGGACTCGGATCGGATCCCACCCTACAAAAGAGGCACACCTCATGAAGCGATTCCTTCCTCTTCTGGCCGTGCTGCTTGTGTCGGCCTGCACTTCCCACCTGCAGCAGAAAGAGAACTTCCTGCGCGAAGCCGGCTTCCTAGCAGTTAGGCCGACAACGCCTAAGCAAATCGCGAAAGTCCAGGCGCTCCATCCTGGAAAGATCACACAGATTACCCGCAAGGGACATACGCTGTACGTCTTCTCGGATCCCAGCAAGCATCTGCTCCTTCTTGGAGGTACGACCCAGTTTGAGCACTATCAGCAGATCCTGTACAAAAAGCAGGTCGATCCAGCGATCGAGAATCACGCCTTTGACAAGGCTCTTGAGTATGACGACTACGCCTGGGGCGGCATGATGGGCCCCTACTTCGGCATGCCGATGTTCTATTAAACCACCACCACTCCATGAAACGCCTCTTCCACCACCTCCCGCTCCCTGCCCTCCTGCTCCTTGCGCTAGTTATGCCGGCGTGCGCCTCACACCTGCAGAAGAAGGAGAGCTTCCTGACTCAAGCCGGCTTTCGTGCGGTCAAGCCGACAACCCCCGAGCAGATCGCCCACTTCCAATCTCTGCCTTCCGGCCACATCCGCCACGAAGAGCGGAATGGTAAAACCCTCTGTATGCTGGCCGACAGCTCCAAGAACCTCCTGCTGGTTGGCGGCGAGGCCGAGTACGCAAAATACCAGGAGATCCTCTACTCCAAGGAAGTGGAGCCGGGTAAGAAAGCGGACAAGATCACCAAGGGGATCGTTAACATCTGGGATCAGGGCTGGGGATCCGTCCTCGGCTCCATGGTCCCACAATAGCCGCACCACGCTTCTCACCTACATGAGCGTACCCCGCATCCTGGCCTTCGGAGGAAGTCTCCGTAAGGATTCCTACAATCAGAAACTCGCGGCTATCGCTGCCGAAGGGGCACGCGAAGCGGGTGCCGAGGTCACACTGATTGAGTTACGTGATTTTCCGATGCCACTCTTTGACCAGGATCTCGAAGCTGAAATCGGCAAGCCCGCGGAGGCCAAACGCCTCAAGGAACTCTTCCTCTCGCATCAGGGACTAATCATCGCCTCTCCGGAATATAACAGCGGCTACTCCGCCGTTCTGAAGAATGCCATCGACTGGGTCTCGCGCGGTGACAGCCCCGACGAGCCACCGATCTCCGCACTCGCTGGAAAGAGCGCCGTCATCATGGCGACCTCACCCGGTGGACTCGGTGGACTGCGCGGCTTGGTTCCCCTGCGGATACTCCTCGGCAATCTCGGCATCACCCTGCTCCCCGACCAGATCGCCATTCCTTCCGCCTATCATGCCTTCGGTCCCGATGGCCACCTCACGGATCCCAAGCAGGAGGCGGCAGTGAAAGCCCTTGGGGCGATGCTGGCTGAGCAGTTGAAGAAAGTGTTAGCGTGACCATGAGTCAGGCTTGGATCTACCTCCTGCTAGCGGGTCTCTTTGAAATCGGGTGGCCCGTCGGGCTAAAAATGGCTGAGACGCCCGGGAGGGTTGCCCTAGGAGTTCTGATGGCCATCACGTGCATCTCATTAAGCGGTTGGATGCTTTGGATGGCCCAGAAAAGCATCCCCATGGGGACAGCCTACGCCGTCTGGACCGGGATAGGCGCTTCGGGAGCTTTCATCTTGGGAATCCTGATCTACGGCGATCCTCCGGCTCTGTTGAGATTCCTCGCCGTGCTGTTGATCCTCTCGGGAGTTATCCTGCTTAAATTGGCCCATTAGCATTTCTCCAAAACGGACCTTCCCTCGACCGTCGTTCTCGATGGAACGACCTATGATATCTACACCTTCGAGAACGGCTCGAATGGCTATACGAAGTACCTCAAATGCCTCTTCTACGTCGTCTGTGATGTCGCCACGCTTGGCATCACCGAGGTCATCTTTACCCCAGTAGAGAGCGCCCTGCGCAAACGCGCCAAGGCCTACAGGGTCTCTTACGACTCAAACGGCGACGTCAATAGCGTCAAAGTGCTGAGGTGGTAAGGGGTCTGTCGGCGCAGCTCAAGAAACAGCTCGGTTGATTCCGGTCTGGACAGGAATCTGCAACCTCACGCATCTCCGCATGGGGCATGATTTCCAGGGTCGTTTATCGAAGGGAGACGTTGCTCAAGAGTCGGAAGAGAGGCTCATTAATGAAGAAGTTCGACTTCCCCCTCCTCTCTTTTCGGAGGATTCCTTCGGCAAGTGTCGCCCAACGTGTAAAGAAAAAAGCGTTTTCTATGTACGAACTCTACTTCATGCAAAGAAAAGCGTCTTTTCTATGCATATCCATGGCCCCCTCGACCAGATCGCCATTCCTTCCGCCTATCTGGCCTTCGGTCCCGATAGCCACCTCGTGGATCCCAAGCAGGAAGCAAAAGTCAAAGCCCTGGGCGCAGCGTTGGCGATGCAGTTAAAAAAGCAGCTCGGCTGATTCCGATCTGCTCATCGTGCTCTGCCGTGCGGGCTAGAATCGCCTGAGTGTCAGGGGCGCTTGAGGACGACAGCGCCGAGGATAAAATAAGTTAGCGACCAAAATTGATGTAGGCCCAGCATAACTGCATCCACTCGTTATCCTCGGCTCTCCAAATTAAATTCCGATGTACTTTGTCGAGTACAGATGTCCGAGCCGCTGAATGAGTGAGCCATAAGATAAGATTGATGGAATGTGGGAGCTGTACGCTTCATCCATCACGATATTCGATCCATCATTTTTGCAATCAATCATGGATACGCCCAGAGCATCAAACCCCCGATCATGCTCTCCACTGCGCCTTGGCAATTTTTGTATGGCTTCTAGCGTTCTGATCGCAGCCTGAGGCTGACTATGCTGATTGTAGATAGCTTTTCCCGCTCGAATCTTCTTTTTGTTTTTATCGCTGCTAACAAATCTTTCTGAGCAGTTTATCATTACATACCCAGCCGCGATAGCACCTTCAGTATCCCCATGTATTGTTTGATGCGACGAACTGAGTTCATCATGCAACCTAGGCAAAGCTTTAACGTGTTCCGTCATGCAGGCTTTGGCTTCTAGAGCAACCAGTACATTTGCAACAGAGGCCCGTTGCATTACGGGAAGTTCTCCCAAAACCTTTTTCTCTTCGGAAGAAAGCTCTACTCCGTTTTTAGTTCCATACTCATTAAACGTTGTAACAACGTTTTCCCTTCCAGTGCATAAAACTAAATCCAAGTTCTTTTTTCGGTCTTGTTTGAAATCTCTCAACTCATGATTAATACCAAAAGCTACCTTGCCTTTTAATACATGCTCTCTCAAAAGAGAGCATGTTTGAAGGACATCAAACATGATGGCCCAGCATGCGATTTTGCTATGACGATCGCTTCTGGAATTGTACTGCCAATAATTTCCATACGAATCTTTGATGCGCGAAGCTGCAATTGATCGCGCTATTATGTGTTCGCCAGCCAATGTGCTCATGCTGCTATAGCCATTGTTAGTTGGGTCTGCATATTTTTAGCGTGCAGCTCCAATGCGCTTAAAAACTCTGGTGGGTATTTTAATGAACTGGCTCGCAATCGGGATATAAATCCTACGGTTGCCTTATGTGAAAGAGGTTTTGGTGAGGAATCTAGAAATTCTATCAGCGGCTTTCTGATAAACTTCACCGGCCACATACTCATGTCTAAAGCTAGGGGTTTCATGCCCGGCCCTCCAAAAGCTGCGACTGGCCATTTTTTATTAAGTGCAAAATTTGTTGCTAGGGTTAAGGGCGCACTCTGCGGGTTTTTGATTTGATGCCCGATCCATTCTGCTGCTGGTACCGAAACCGCATTTCCGACAAGCTTCCATCTAAATCCTTGTTTAGATACTTGCAGTGCGGGCTCAGTCCAGCCTGCCGGGAAGCCCTGTAGTCTTTCCGCATCCAGTATCGAGGGCGTTACAATCTTGCCATTAGGCATCCATATAGCCGGTGGCGATGCTATTCCTATTGTGGATCCACCTTTTAGTGTCGGTATGGCATCAACAGCCCATCCCAAGCCTCGCAATCCCTCGGTCCAATAAAATCCACATCCCTTGCCCTTCCACTCTTTTGTCTCTTCGGGATCCTCATTCCCATGCATAAGCACGTCTATGGGGTTCAATATCTTTGATGCAAAAATAAACAGCCTCTGCCGTCTTTGTGGCAATCCAAAGGCCTGAGTATCAATGACTCGATAGGCCCACTTATATCCTAGGCTCTCCAGTTCGCTCGTAACATGCCTCATTGCATGGCCTTTATCTAAGGCCAGCATAAACGAAACATTCTCTAGCAAAACGTGCGGAACATCATTCGTCTTTAGCAGCCGAAATACTTCGTCTACCAATCCAGAGTTTTTCCCTTTGATGCCTTTTGTGTTTCCAGCCTGAGAAATATCCTGGCAAGGAAACCCTCCTACGAGAAGGTCTGTTCCCTTTGGCAGCTTTTTTAACTTACGTATGTCGTCAGCTAAAGGAACGTCTGGAAAGTGGTGTTTAAGCACCTCCTTTGCTGCGGCGTCGATTTCACAGATCGTAGTCGCATGAAACCCCGCACGCTGTAAGCCCAACTCTATTCCACCTATTCCTGCAAAGAGTCCTACAACTTTCATCTTTGGAGCGTCATGGAGATTCTAGTTGTTTGCAAGCCGCTCGTTTTTCATTTCATCGTGAGTGAATTTCTTAGGCTGAGGGATTTTGGATGGAGAGCTAGGCGGCCAAGCGCTGCTGTAGGTGACCTACTGCAAGCGCAGGCCAACACCGCTATCCGCCAAAAGCACCAGCCATCACCGCCTATGCGGTGCGTCCACAGCAAGACTTGAACTTCTTGCCCGACCCACAAGGACAAGGATCATTGCGGCCAGCAGTCACCGGGGCTTTTCTGACGGGGGCCTTCTGCATGGCCTGCTCGAAAGCCGACTGGGCGGCCGTTGCAGCAGGCGCCTGGGTGTTATCTGCCTCTCCTTCGTTCGCGCCGAGGTGTCCCTCGGAACCGAGCAGATCTTTCTGCATAAGGTGACGCGGGAGGGAGGCGAGGAGTTGCTCGAAAGCCTGGAGATTGGTCGTGCTACGGAAGAGGTTGTTCATGACCTCGTTCTTGATGCTCTCCATGAGCTCCACGAACATGGCGTAGGCCTCGGTCTTGTACTCGGTGAGCGGATCCTTCTGGCCGTAGGCGCGGAGGTAGACGGCCTCGCGAAGGCCGTCCATGGCGTAGAGGTGCTCCTGCCAGAGGCGGTCGACGGCATTCAGAATGACATACTTCTCGAGACCCGAGCGGGCGGCTTCATCCTCGATTGCGGCCTTGCGGTCGTAAGCCTCGACGAGTGTCTTCGCCAGCCACTCGCCGTTCTCTTCGATCTCGCGGGTCTCGAAGGCGCACTTCTCCTGGGTAAGTCCCACGGGGAAGGTGGAATTGACCCACTGGAGAAGTCCTGCGACATCAGGCTCGGAATCACTGCTCTCGGTCGTGAGGAAGGCGGCGACCTTCTTCGGCACGACTTCATTAATGACTTCGTGGATGAGAACGCGCGGATTCTCAGAATCCATGACCTCGTTGCGATAGCCGTAGATGACCTCGCGCTGTTGGTTCATGACATCATCGAACTCAAGGGTGCGGCGACGCATGAGGTAGTTCCTCTGCTCGACGCGCTTCTGGGCTGTCTCGACGCTCTTGTTTAGCCAGGGATGCTCGAGCTCCTCGCCCTCCTGCATTCCAAAGGTCTCCATGATCTTGGTCATGCGGTCGGCGGCGCCGAAGTTACGCATGAGATCATCCTCAAAGCTGATGTAGAAGCGGGAACGGCCCGGATCTCCCTGACGGGCGCAACGGCCGCGCAGCTGGCGGTCGATGCGGCGCGACTCATGGCGCTCGGTACCGAGGACGAAGAGTCCTCCGAGTTCGGAGACGCCCTCACCAAGTTTAATGTCGGTACCACGGCCAGCCATGTTCGTCGAGATGGTGACGGCTCCGCGCATACCGGCCCGAGAGATGATCTCGGCTTCCTGCATGTGGAACTTGGCATTCAACACGGTGTGGGGAATGTGTTCGCGCTTGAGCATGCGGCTCAGGACTTCGGAGGCCTCGACGCTGGCGGTACCGACAAGGATCGGCTGGCCCCGGCCATGGGAGGCCTTGATCTCCTCGATGGCGGCAGCCATCTTCTCGCGGCGTGTCTTGTAGATACGATCATTCTCGTCGAGACGGGCGACGGGACGGTTCGTCGGGATGACGGTGACGTCGAGTCCGTAGATGTCGTGAAATTCGTTCGCCTCGGTTTCGGCTGTTCCGGTCATGCCGCCGAGCTTCTCGTAGAGGCGGAAGTAGTTCTGGATGGTGATCGTGGCCATCGTCTGGGTCTCGCGATCGATCTGGACCCCTTCCTTCGCCTCGACAGCTTGATGGAGTCCGTCGCTCCAGCGGCGACCAGCCATCTTGCGGCCAGTGAAGGTGTCGACGATGACGACCTTGTTCTCTTCGACAACGTATTCGACATCCTTCTCGTAGAGGCAGTAGGCCTTGAGCAGCTGAGCAATATTGTGCATCCGCTCGGCGGAGTGGTCGCACTGCTGCTGGGCGGCGGCTTTCTTGGCGGCCTTCTCGGAATCTGAGAGCGTGGTGTCCGTCTCGATATCGGCGAACTCGGTGAGGAGGTCGGGGAGAACGAACGCATTCGGGTCGTCGGGATTGAGGAAACTCCGGCCCATCTCGGTGAGGTCGGCCTCTTGCTGCTTCTCCTCGATGGTGAAGTAGAGTTCCTCCTTCAACGCCACGAGCGCATCCTTGGAGGTATCTTGATAGAACGAGAGCTCGGCCTTGTCGGTGAGGCGGCGCAGCTCGGGATCCTCCATGGCGCGGAGGAAGCCCTTGTTGCGGGGCTGGCCGAGCTTCACCTTAAAGAGTGCCATGCCGGCGGCTTCTTTCTCGCCCTTGGCGAGGAGTTCCTTGGCATCGGCGACGAGTTTATTGACGTGGGCTGTCTGCTTGCGGACGAGCTGTTCGACAAGCGGCTTGAAGCGGTCGTACTGGTGCGTCGAGACCGTTGCAGGACCGCTGATGATGAGCGGGGTGCGGGCCTCATCAATGAGGATGGAATCAACCTCGTCCACGATGGCGTAGTAATGGCCGCGCTGGACCTGCTGCTCGCGGCTGGTTGCCATGCCATTGTCACGGAGGTAGTCGAAGCCGAACTCGCTGTTCGTTCCGTAGGCGATGTCGCACTCGTACTGGGCACGGCGCTCCTCAGGGGACTGGTCGTGCTGGATAATGCCGGTGGTGAGGCCCAGGAAGGCGTAGAGCTGGCCCATGCACTCGGCGTCACGCCGTGCGAGGTAATCGTTCACCGTCACGACATGGACGCCGCGCCCGGTGAGGGCATTGAGGTAGACGGGGAGCGTGGCGACGAGGGTCTTTCCCTCGCCGGTGGCCATCTCGGAGATGCGTCCCTTGTGGAGCACCATGCCGCCGACCAACTGGACGTCGAAATGGACCATGTTCCAGGTGTACTCGTAGTCACAGACCATGAACTGCATCCCGACCATGCGTCGGGCAGCGCTTTTCACCACGGCAAATGCCTCGGGGAGGATTTCGTTCAGGCGTTTCTGGAGAAGGGCCGGGTCTTGAATCTGAGAAAGCTCGGCCTTCCAGGCGGCGGTCTTTTCGCGAAGAGCTTCGTCTGGAAGCGACTGAAGGGACTGCTCGATCTCGTTGATCTTGGCAACAAGCGGGAGCATCCGGCGTACTTCGCGCTGGTTTTTCGATCCGACGATTTTCTTTAAGATCCAGTTAAACATGAAATTGGGCCCTTTTTGGGGAAAAGTCACTAAACCTTAAGTGGGCTGTTGGAGCAACGCCGAACAGATAAAATATGGAACTCAGGAACTCAGGAAAACCTGATAAATTTAGCGGTTTGAAAGCCGTTGCACTCGCAGACACGTGTCCGAACCGCGGGGTAATCTAAATGTGTCATGTACCCTTGAAGCCACAATTCCTGAGTTCCATATTCATTCCGCCTGTCCGCGTCGTTCAGCGAAAAAGGTTTTGAGCAGCTGACCACTCTCCTGTCCGAGCACGCCACCTGTGATTTCGCACCGATGGCTGAGTCCATCCATCTGAAGGATATTGATGCTGCCGCCGGCCGCACCTCCCTTCGGATCATGGCATCCAAAGATGACTCTCCTGACCCGGGAATTCACCAGGGCTCCGGCACACATCGGGCAGGGCTCCTTGGTCACATAGAGGTCGCATTCGTTCAGGCGCCAGTCGCCGATCGAGTTCTCGGCCTGGGTGATGGCCAGCATCTCGGCATGGGCGGTGGCATCCTTGAGCGTCTCCACAAGATTCGAGGCGCGGGCAATGATCTTTCCCTCACGGACGACCACGGCACCAATCGGGACCTCCTCGGCCTCGTAGGCTTTCAATGCCTGGCGAATCGCCTGACCCATGAAGTAGTCGTCACTGGTCAGATCAATGATCGGATCGTCATCGGGAGGCTCGTTGATAAAGATCTCCATGGCCTGCTCCCTATCCCCCTTTACCTGTACCCTATCACCTATGCTCGGAGGGCGCGGATCTCCGCGGCCCGATCGGCGGCCTTAAAGACCGAGGTGCCTGCGACCATGACATCGGCTCCGGCCTCACGGCAGAGAGCAGCCGTCTCGACATCGATCCCTCCATCAACCTCGATCAGGAAACCAAGTCCCAGATCCGTGCGGATTCGATCGGCCTCGCGGATCTTGCCGAGCATGTCGTTCATGAAGGGCTGTCCTCCAAATCCAGGCTCGACCGTCATGATCAACAAGATGTCAAAGCGGCCGAACAGCTCCTTAGCCTGATCGAGCGGGGTTCCGGGCTTGATGGAGAGGCCGGCTTTTTTCCCGGCGGCTCTCACCGTATCCAGCGTGACTCCTGCATCGTGGTTGGCCTCGAGGTGTGAAGTCACGGAAGCAACCCCTGGGACGCTCATGAATTGCCCGATGTAGCGGTCGGGCCGCTGGATCATGAGGTGAACGTCGAGGGGAAGACCAGTATGGCGTCCGGCAGCTTTTACAATCGGCTCACCGAAGGAGATGTTCGGGACGAAGTCGCCATCCATCACGTCGCAGTGGATCCAATCAGCGCCCGCTTCCGTCACGCTCTTCACCTCGTCCCCCAGGCGACCGAAGTCACAGGCAAGGATCGAAGGCGCGATGATGGATGGGCGCTGAGCTGGCATGTGAATCGTCCGGAGTGGTTGGGTTAAATATGGATGGCGTGACCGAGGGCAGCCTCGGTTGCCTCGAAGACCGCCTCGCTGAGTGTCGGGTGTGCGTGGATCGTTGAGGCGATGTCGTCGTAAGTCGCCTCGAGGGTGATGGCGAGGCCCATCTCGGCGATCATTTCGGTGGCGTCTGCTCCGATGATGTGAGCTCCGACGATTTCGCCATGAGGCTCATTGAAGAGGAGCTTCACGAAACCATCGGTCTCGCCGACCGCCTGGGCCTTGCCGCTAGCCTGGAAGGGGAACTTCCCGATTTTGACCTTGAGGCCCTTTTCCTTGGCGGCGCGCTCGGTGAGTCCGACGCTCGCAACCTGGGGCTGGCAATAGGTGCAACCGGGGAAGGTACGCTTGCGGGCGGGGGTGCGCTTTCCAAACATTCCCTCAACAGCCTGAACGGCCTCCCAACTCGCAACGTGTGCGAGCCATGGGGGCCCGATGATATCTCCCGCTGCGTAGACGCCGGGGATGCTGGTCTCATAGCGGTCGTTGACGGCGATGTATCCGCGGTCGTCGAGCTTGATGGCGGCCGCACCACCGGGAAGGAGAGGAGAAACGCCGATCGCCACGAGGGCGACGTCTGCCGTGAGGGTTTCATTGGCTCCGCCGGAGACGGTGATCTTGACACCCTCTTTCGTGGCCTCGGCCTTCTCGACCTTGGTGCCGGTGAGGATGCGGATGCCCTGCTTGACGAGCGACTTCTCGAGCGCCACGGAGACCTCGGTGTCTTCGACCGGAAGAATGTTGGGCATCATCTCGACGATGGTCACCTTGGTGCCGAAGGCATTGAAGAAGTAGGCGAACTCGACGCCGATCGCGCCAGCACCGATGACGATGATCTCCTTGGGCTGCTTGGCGATGGCGAGTGCGTGGCGGCTGCCGATGACACTGGTTCCGTTGAACGCAAAGCCTGGCATCTCGCGGGTGACGACGCCGGTGGCGATGAGGATCTTCGACGCAGTGAGGGTCTGGTCCTTGCCATCAGCCCCGCGTACATCGACAGTTCCTGCCTTGGGCACGCTGGCGTCGCCCTTGATATAATCGACCTTGTTCTTCTTGAAGAGGAACTCGATGCCACCGGCGAGCTTGTCAGCGACCTTACGGGAGCGACCGATGACCTTGTCCCAGTCGTACTTAAGGCCCGAGACCTCGAGTCCGAAATCGGAGGCGTGGTGGCCGATCAGGGAGTAGAGTTCGGCGTTCTTGAGCAGGGCCTTGGTTGGAATGCAGCCCCAGTTCAGGCAGGTGCCACCGGCGCGTTCCTTCTCGACGACAGCAACACGCTTGCCGAGTTGGGAGGCGCGGATCGCGCCGACATATCCGGCGGGGCCGCCGCCGATGACGATGAGGTCGTAGGGTGTCGTGGACATAAGTAAAAAAGAGATTCTTTGCGGAGGGGCCGTGCGTCAAAAAGATTCTCGCTGATCCTTTGCGTTCGCTCATTTCCAAGAGACTTTTCTATTCCGTGGGGTATCGTGAATTCATGGAAATAACCCTGTCCTTGATCGGAGATATTCCGGTCTTTCAGCTCAATGGGCGCCTCGACATGACGTCGAGTCCGCTACTGGAAGAACGCCTCAAACCACTGCTGAAGGAGCCAGGACAAAAATTGATCTTTGACTGCGCTGGGCTGGCCTACATCAGTAGCGCGGGGTTGCGGGTCTTTCTCTCGTCCATGCGTCATCTCTCTGCCCAGGGTGGAGGTGTCGGTTTTGCACGACTCAGTGCCCCAGTGGGCGATCTTTTCCGTCTGGCGGGCCTCGAGGACCTCTTTCTCATTACCCCTACGGTTGAAGAAGCCGCCGCACGTCTGCAGAGCTAATCACTCACAGCAGGGAGTTTTTGCTCCTTCTGTTTGCTTTCGAATCCAAACCGAGAGCACCGAAATGTCGGCCGGCGTGATGCCGCTGATCCGCGACGCCTGTCCCAGAGTTTCCGGTGCGAATGCTGTGAGTTTCTGACGAGCTTCCAGACGAAGGCTGGGAATCGTGTCATAGGTCATCGTCCGAGGGATCTCGGATTCCTCCTGATGACGCTGGCGCTCTATTTGATCCTCCTCCCGGCGAAGGTAGCCCTCGTACTTCAGGTCGATTTCCAATAAGCTCCAAATTTCCGCTGCATAGCGTCCGTAGAGATCCGAAGGAAGTTTCTCTGGAGTATTCTCGGAACGCTTCAGCCATTGGGCGAGGGGGATACCCTCATGATGGATGGACAGTGCTTCCCCTCGCAGGGAGGAAAGGGCGAGGCTCTTCATGGTGAAGGCCTGCCTCCGGTAATCGCAGGCCATTCCTATATCTAAAGCCTTACCAGTCAATCTGATATCACAATTATCTTGTCGCAGTCGCAGGCGGTATTCTGCACGGCTAGTGAACATCCGATAGGGCTCTGGAGTTCCCCTGGTCACGAGATCATCGATCATGACACCGATGTAGGCCTCTTCACGTCCGAGGATCAGGGGCTCTTTTTTCTGAATCTTCAGGGCCGCATTAATGCCAGCCATCAGCCCTTGGGCTGCCGCTTCTTCATATCCCGAGGTTCCATTAATCTGACCGGCAAAGTAGAGACCCTCGACCTTCTTGGTCTCAAGGGTGGAATGGAGTTGGTGAGGCGGACAATAATCGTATTCCACCGCATATCCCGGCCTAAGAATCTCTGCCTTCTCCAGAGCGGGGATGGACCTGATGAACTCGTACTGAATCTCGTAGGGGAGGCTAGTGGAGACCCCATTCACATAGACCTCTCCGGTATGGCGCCCCTCCGGCTCCAAGAAAATCTGATGGCGACTCTTATCGGCAAATTTCACCACCTTATCCTCGATAGAGGGGCAATACCGAGGACCCACTCCCTCGATCGCTCCCGCATAGAGAGGAGATTGGTGGAGGTTGGATCGGATAATCTCGTGTGTCTGTTCTGTGGTATAGGTGATCCAACACGGGATTTGTTCCACATGGAACATTCCTTCATGAAAATGATTGAGTGTATGGAGATCATCCTTCGTCCGCGTAATGCTTTCGGAGATGTAGGAAAACCGTGGTACTGGCATCTCTCCGTCCTGTCTTTCGCACTTTCCGAAATCGATCGATTTGGCTAGGAGGCGGCAAGGAGTTCCAGTCTTGAAACGACCTACATCAAAGCCAAGTTCCTTAAGATGATCGCTCAGTGTGGAGATAGTATCTCCCATGCGACCACCGGCCTGAGTTTGCATTCCCACATGAAGAAGCCCCCTCATGAAAGTTCCTGTGGTAATAATGACCGCTTTCCCTAGAAAGCGTAGCCCTAGATTCGTTTCTACTCCGGACACTTGATCCCCGTCGACTATCAGCCTGGTGATGTTGGCTTGTTTGAGCGAAAGATTCGGAAGATTTTCCAAGATCGCCTTCATGCGAAATTGATAGGCCTTCTTATCGCATTGGGCACGAGGAGCACGAACACTGGGGCCCTTCGATGCATTCAGCATTCGGAACTGAATCCCTGTGGCATCGGTATTCAAACCCATCAACCCGCCTAAGGCATCGATCTCACGAACCATGTGGCCCTTCGCCAATCCACCGATGGCAGGGTTACAAGACATTTGTCCGATAGTATCAGCATTCTGAGTAAGAAGTAAGGTATTTGCTCCAAGACGTGCGCATGCATGGGCCGCTTCGATGCCAGCATGACCGGCACCAATAACCACAACATCATATTGCTCTGGATAGGTGTACATTTGCTATGTTCCACATGGAACTTTAATATAAGTTTCTATATTATAGATACTTGTGTATTATTTATTGAAATTCTTTGTTTGAGAACTCTTTTGGGGATTCTTTGTGGATGAATGGCGTTCTCTGCGTCTTCTTTGTTCCATGAAACATTATTTGATCCACTTCACCACATCGGGTCGTTTTTCATTCACACTCCTCGTTCTAGGCGTAGGCACCGAAGATAGAATGATTTGCAAGTGATGAGATCCTCTTGTTCACACAGTTATTATTAAGAAGAACCTGAACCAAAGAAATTTTTATCAATCCATGATGTGAACAAGCCAGCGTCTTGGACGTTGTCATTAAAAGGATCTCGAAGAATTCTTTCAGTGTCGGCTTCAAGCAAATAGAAAAGAACCTCTCATGGGAAGCGTATCGTTAAAAAGACCGCGGGCCGTAACAAGATCTCTTTTCGTGTGGATCTTTGTTGCCTGCTTCTTCTGCTCCCTCCTAGTGCATCTTCTGTTTCTGAGAAAATCAAGGACATGGATCCTCCCCGGATTCTCTGCTGCCAATTACGATACGATCGTGCCGAGAACCTTCCGAATGAAACGCCTCGAGATCGATCCAAAAACTTTGGAGGATACTGATCCTATCATGGAGAAGAAGGAACGGCATGAACCGGTCGTCATTTCCCAGGATCGTCCAGCGAGTGATAAAAAGACTCTCTTGCAGGATCAGCCACACGTCATGCAACAGCCCAAAGAAAACCTCCCTGAGGTGGGGGTGAATAGGACAGTAGAAAAACTTCCAGATTCAGAAAGCATGGCAAACACAGCGCTTTCGAAGGTTCCTTCCCTTCCTGAGACTCTGTTGGAGCCAATGCCTATAGTCGATAAACCAGCACTCATTACCTCGACGAAGGACCGAAGTCAGGATCGGGCCGGAAGTATGGCACAAGAGGGACAAGCAAGTGGTGAAAGATCATCAACCAATTTCAGCAATCTTGATGAGTTGTTGAATGGAACGACGTCGATCTCTCCGACGACAGCTCCTATTCTTATGCCTACAGATTTGCTGTTTGAGTATGACGCTGACTCGTTGCGAAAGGAAGCAGCGCAGTCCCTTTCAAAACTCGGTGACCTGATCAGAAAGAATGGACAGGCATCGTTTCGGATTGAAGGTCATACCGATTCCTTTGGAAGTGACGACTATAACAATCAACTCAGTCTTAGACGCGCTGAAGCAGTCAAGGCTTGGCTGATCCAGAATGCCGGATTGAATCCACAACAGATCACGACGGCGGGACTTGGGAAAAAACATCTCCTGGCACCCGCGACCGGCAGTGTTGCTGAACAACAGCTCAACCGGCGCGTGGAAATTGTCATCACCACTCAGTAACTAAGAACCACTTCATGGAAGGAATCATTCCGCTTTCGGAACATCGCGCGAGAATACAGAAGGAAGTTGCGCGCAAGCTCTCGGATGTCCTCGAGGGGGAAAAAGAATTACCCATTGCCAAACTCCAATCCTTTCGCAAAAAGGAAGAGCACAGACTGAAGATTTGGCATCGCGCTGGTGGAGGTGGAAAAGAAATCGCGGGGAGAAGAACTGAAATTGTCGATATTCTGGTGAGGGAGATTTTTCAGTTTGCTACGAGCAAGGAATGTGGAGAAAAGGAAATTCCGGGATTTCTCGTCAGTGCATTTGGTGGGTATGGACGAAGAGAACTCAATCCCTTCAGCGATGTGGATATCACGTTCCTTCATGAGGGGAATAAACCTACCGAGGGAATGGAGAGGATCATCTCGACCTGCCTCATGGCATTATGGGACCTCGGTTTTAAGGTGGGTCATGCCACAAGATCGGTTCAGGGAGCGCTGAGTCAGGCGAACGCCGACATGATGACCAAGACGGCGATGCTGGAGAGTCGATGGCTTGCCGGAGATAAAAAACTGTTCCAAGAGTTCCGGAGTCAGTTTGAAGTCACCTGCGTCAAGGGGAAGGAGAAGGATTACATCGCCTTTCGTATCGATAATCTCAAGGATCTACGGGCGAAATACGGGTCGAGCGTCTTTATGCAGGAGCCGAATATCAAGTCTGGTTGCGGCGGCCTCAGAGACTATCAGAACCTTTTATGGACAGGGATGTTTCATTCGGGAGCCTATACGGGTAAGAAACTCGTTGAGGAAAAAATCCTGCGGGAGAGGGAGCGGAAGTCGCTGGAGGAAGCACACGATTTTCTTCTACGCGTACGCATGGAGATGCACTACCAGACAGGGCGCGCCTCCGAACAACTTACCCTCCAACTCCAGGGTAAGGTCGCAACGGCCTTGGGCTACCCGGAAAAAAACATCCTACGCCGCTGTGAGGCATTCATGAGGGATTATTATCGCCATACACGCGCGATCCACCTCATCAGCACGCTGGCACTCGGAAGAATTCGCGAGCAGCAGGGAGGCACCCTGAATCTGCTGAATAAACTCCTCGGCAGACAGCAGAACTTGGATGAACTGATCATCAGAAACGGGGAACTATTTCCCAAAGCCAGGGATATTTTCAACAAGGAGCCGGCACGCCTCATGCGGGCATTTCAGATCGCGCAGACACGCAATGTGAACTTCTCCGCGGAGCTGGAAGATCTCGTGAAACGTAGGCTAAACCTCGTGGACCGAACATTTCAGTATGATAAAGAGAACCGCACGGTCTTCCTATCCATCCTCTCAAGGAAGGGTGAGGTAGGGCGTATCCTCCGTCTCATGCACAATCTCGGGTTTTTAGGCAAATACTTGCCGGAGTTCGAACCCCTTACCTGCTTGGTTCAACATGAATTCTTCCACCGGTACACGGCCGATGAGCACACGCTCCTCTGCATCGACAAAATTGACGCGCTCCTTTTGACGAAGGAGCAAAAGCTTTCCCGGTACCGTAAGCTCTTTAGAAACTTCGAGGATCCAGCGATCCTGTATCTTGCCATGCTGCTCCATGACACGGGCAAGGCTGCAAATACAAAACATCATGAGGAGGCCAGCGCGCTTGCGGCCCAACGTGTGGCCAGAAGACTTCAGCTTAATCCGACGCGAAAAAAGATGCTCATCTCGCTCGTCGACAACCACGGGGAGATGAGCGGAACCGCACGCAGTAGAAATGTGGAGGATCCAGCGACGGTTGAAGAATTCGCCGAAATCATCCGCGATCCCGTCATCCTTGATGCGCTCATGGTGATCACGCTCGCCGATGGCATGGGGACAAGCGATGAAGGCTGGAGCGATTGGAAGGAGCAAATGGTCTGGTCGCTGTACAACCAAACCCGCGGATTGCTCACCGACAGCATCGGATTCCGAGAAGAGCAACAGCAACGTAGGGAGGAACTCCGACGGAAAGTCGCAGCAGCATTGCCTGATTTGTTTGAGGAGGAGACCACCGCTCATATGGAGCACATGCCGGATCGGTATTTCCATACGAAGGATGCCGCGGAAATTTACCGCCATATTCGGCTTTTTCATCGCTTCTTTGAGGAGGGGATGAATATCGAAGGACCGAACCTCTCCACCGTCATCGAGTGGGTTGACCATCCGGAGGCGGGATATGCCGAGGTACTCGTCTGCGGCTGGGATCGGGAGCGCCTGCTCGAGAGGATAGCAGCCGCATTTCTCGAGGCCGGGATCAATGTGCTTGGTGCAGACATCTTTACTCGCAGCGACAATCTTGCCCTCGACATCTTCAAGGTTACCAACCATCGCAGCGAACCACTGCCGAGGGAGCGAGAGCGCAGAGTGTTCGAACAAATACTCCGTGAGTCCTTGATCGCCCCCGGACATCGGCTGGTTCCTATACCGAAAGAAAAACCAGGGATGAGTGCCGATAGGTCATTAGGAAATGAAGAGGACGAATTGCCCGTCTGGGTGGTGGTCAATAACAACGCTCATCCCACCTGCACGATTCTCGAAGTTCAGGCTCCCGATCGTATGGGTCTTCTCTATCATTTGCTGAGGGCGATTTCCCATGGCGGCATTACAATCGAGGCAGCCCGCATTGCCACCGAGCAGAAGGCGGCGTTGGATGTTTTCTACCTTCGTACCAAGGAGGGAGGTAAACTCGAGGATCATCATCAGCTGATGCGGCTCGAGCGCAGACTAAGAACAGCTGCCGCCCGCGCCGGCAAAAACAACGGATGATCGTGCAACCTCAAGGAAGAATCTTCTGGAGAGGGAGCATCCGTCCCATGCTGCTCCGTCCGCGAGCAGCGATGCTCAGCATCCTGAGTATCGCGCTCGGTGTGGCCGTCTTCCTGGCCATCACGATTGCCAACCGTGGTGCGGTCGAGAGCTTTCACCGGGCGTTCGCCATGATCACGGGTAAAGCTGATCTGGAAATCCGGGGACGTGTCCCCGAATCTGTATTACCAGAGGTGATCAAAACCACCGGAGTCGCTGAGGCCACACCAATGGTCGAGGCGATGGTGACGCTACCTGATTATCCCGGAGAGTCACTCCATCTCGTCGGCATTGATCCTTTCACAGCGGCGGGATTGCTCACGCTCGCACCAACTTTCGGATCCGGAGAGAAAGATGGAGAGGGGGACCTCGCGGAGTGGCTGGGCGACGATACGGGGATCGCGCTCCTTCGGGAATTCTCCGGGAGGCACCATCTTAAGCAGGGGGATACGATCAGGCTCCAGGGAGCAGGTCCACCCCGTCAGCTGATCTTGCGCCATCTGATCCGGACGGATGACGCCTCAGCAGAGGGGCGCGGAGGGATCGCGGCACTCGATCTGGCAAAGGCGCAGGAATGGGTAGGGGAGTCTGGATACCTCAGCGCGATCCTCATCAAGCTGCGTGATCCCGCAGAAAAGCAGGCTGTCACGGAACGGCTGCAGCAGCTTTTGCCTCAGGATGTCACGGTACAACCCCCGGCGAGGCGAACGCAGCAGGTTGATATCATGCTTGCGGCTTTCCGTCTCAACCTCACGGCGTTGAGTCTGGTCTCCTTGATGGTAGGGATGTTCTTTGTCGGCAATTCTGCCGCCGCATCGGTGGTTCGTCGCCGCGTGTCACTCGGGATCCTTCGGGCCCTTGGCACCAGCAGGCCGATGATTCTTGCCATGGTTCTAGTGGAGGCGGCTCTTAGCGGATGCATCGGATCACTCTTGGGAATTCTCGCCTCGCCTCTGATCGCTGGAATTCTGGCTGCCCCAGTGGCCCAGACCGTGACAGCACTCTATTTACCAGTTGATGCCCATGGCGGATGGCCCTCCCCTCTGGAGGCGGTCGCCGGAATAGTCGCTGGAATTTTGGCTGCTCTGGTGGCGGCCTGGATACCTGCCCAACAAGCGGCGGCGGTCGATCCCACCAAGGTCCTTCATCCAGGAACGGCACCCGAGATCTTTCCCATGCCTGCCCTACCCCTCGCGTGCTGGGGAGCGGGTGTACTGCTGCTTGGATGTCTCTGCTCTCTCGGCGCTTTGTATGGAGGGGTGGCGTTGCTTGGATTCGGTGCAGCATTTTTTGTCCTGGCAGGGTTTTCGCTGATGGTTCCGTTGGTGGCGGTAGCGGCGGCCGGGCTCTTGCGGAGGGTTTTGGCCCGTCCCCTCTTGGCGCGAGGGGCCATCCTGAGGATAGCCCTCGAACAGACCATGCGCTCTCTGCATCGGACGGCTCCGACGATTGCAGCGCTTGCAGCCGCGGCGGCGATGACCGTCGGTATCAGCGTCATGATTCATTCCTTCCGAGGGAGTGTGATCACTTGGACAGGACGGACGCTGACGGCGGACCTGTTCATTGCACCTGCGGCCAATGAGCTGTTGGGACTCGAGCACACGATGCCCGAAACGGCGACGGAGTGGTGGAGGAAGCAACCCGCCGTTTCCGCCGTGGGAACGTTCCGTGAGGTGGAGACCCGCAGCGTGGAGGGAGCACAGGTGACGCTCGGCGTGATCTCGGGGCCCGCGCGCGGATCCATCGATTTCCTCCATGGAGAGGTCACTAAAAAAACGAAGGCGCTGGGGCGCGGTGAGGGAGTGGCGCTTTCCGAGAGCCTGGCGCGTCGACTTAAACTCGGCCCGGGTGATAAGCTGGTCCTCTCAGGGCCGAGAGGACCCCTCACGCTAAACGTGATAGACCTCTATCGAGATTACACGCGCGATCGAGGCATCGCGATGATTGGAGCGGATTATTTTGCCAAGGTCTGGGGGGCCCAAGGGGTGCACTCTCTCGCTATCGAGTTCACTCCTGGAACACCTGAGAAAGTTCGAGATGATGTGATCGCGTCGTTTTTCTCTGCCTTTGGGGGCAAGGAGGCGTTCATCTGCTATAGCAACCATGCGCTGAAGGCCCGCATTCTGGAGATCTTCAACCAGACTTTTGCGGTGACGGCTGTGCTTAAAACCATTTCGATAGCGGTAGCGATCGGAGGAGTCATGTTGACGCTCGGCATCCTGGTCATAGAAAGGACTCGCGAGTTGGGCGTGCTTAAGGCCATCGGCGCATCACGTTGGCAGATAGTGCGCGTCATGCTTGCCGAGGCTTCGCTGATCGGCCTGCTCGCCAGTCTAGTGGGTATCGTGAGTGGAGCAGCCCTTGCCCTGGTACTGACATGGGTCATCAACAAAGCATTCTTTGGATGGAGTATTGATCTTGCCTACCCGTGGCCCGATATCGCGGTGCTTCCGCTATGGATGACAGCAGCAGCTCTCGTGGCAGGATTGATTCCCGCCCTCCACGCATCCATCGTCCCCCCTGCCTCCGCGCTCAGAATGGAGTGATTTCCAGGCGATGAAGAAAAATGGTTAAAAACGAAGGAGCGCACAGTAAAAAATGATACTTTTTGAAAAAAGAACTTGCACAACGGTAGAAATTCTATAAGTTTTTCTTATCGAAAGATTGTTCTGGGGGGAACAACAGGCCGTCGTACCATATGGTGCGGCGGCCTGTATCTTTTAGTGCTATAACGGCTGCAAATAGGGTTTTTTAGGGTCTAGCTAGTTTATAAAGGCGGCCTGTGGATTTATTCAGCGGTTCCCAAGAGCGCAGGGAGTAGGCATACTATCATGATCAACGCCCAGATCCTTCATGCCCCCCCGTTTTAAAAACACCGAGGATCCAGAGCATCCTCCCGCCATGTCTGGAACACCGACGGCATGGAGAACTTTGGCTTTACTGGCCTTAGGAATAGCGATCTGGATTTTCTTCAACCCAATGTCCAGCGCAGTGCTAAGAGGTGGCCTTTCACTTGCTGCTTGGGGGTATGGAGGGGAGTTGCACATGGATCAACTCTCCATCGCTGACGATGGATGGATTCAAGCGCGGGGGATTACTTGGCTTTTAGGCCCGCCTAATCACCGAAGCAGTTTCAAATCGGATGCGATAGGGGTGCGACTCGCCTCGTGGAAACAACTGCTTCATATTTCGGAGGGTGGCCCGCAGAGATTGGTAAGAGAGATAATGGTGGGCAAGACCAAAGTGCTGCTGGATACCAGAAGCGGCACACGCGCAGTCAAGCCGCTGATGAATTTCCCTGTAAGGAACATGCTTTCCTTGATACGCCCCTCCCTTTTTCTTCCTTCGGCATCCTTCACGTTAGGATCTGCTGATTTGGTAATGATTGGAGATCATCACCGAGTTGCAGTAAATGGACTGGCGCTTCGTCTCCCGGATCGATGGGCCGGCCGGATTTCGTATGCGGATGGGTCGCTGGATATCGGGACCTGGCATCGCATCCTGCCCAAAACTTCCGCACCGGCTTCTTGGGAAGGTGGAACCCTCAGGCTGGGAGAGTTGGATTTGGGAAACGAGTTGCTCTTCAGAGAAACGACACTCCGACCGGTGAGCGACGGCATTGATTTTGGAATCCGGGGAACAGTAGGCCAAGGACTGATACGGGGTGACGGCACTGTGAGTTCACTTTTAAATCCTAATCATCTTGAGCTGACGCTTGTTGGGGAAGGTCTGGCGCTTGAAGCACTCCGTGAATGGGTGAAGGAGGAAAAGAAAGCGACCGGAGTCATCAGCCAGGCTCGTTTGACGTTTCGCGGTGATCCCACCAACCCAGTAGATGCCGACAGCTCACTACGCTTGATCGCCAGGGATTTCCGTTGGGAGGGAAAGGGATGGGAGTCACTGCGGTTAGTTGCCACCCTAACGGGGCGTAATCTCACCCTCTCCGAACTTCATCTCCAGCAGCAGGAGAATGAAGTGACTGCATCGGGTCAGAGCCATCTCCCGTCAGATTGGCACGCGGCGCTTCGTGCCCCGTTCGCGGGAAAGTTTCATGCGGAGCTTGAAGATGCCAGTGCACTGGCGGGACTGGCCGGTCCGGAGTTTTCCCAGCTCGGCGGAGAGCTGCTTCTCGAGGGCGAAATCCACGGAGCGGAGAACATGGCCGAGGGTTATTGTAATCTCACAGGCACGGGCATGACCATTCGGAAGCTGCCACTCGATTGGGTGAAAGGATGCATGATCTTCGCCGGTGATCAAACTCGGCTGACCTCGCTGGAAGCATGGAGCGGGCGCGATCATCTCAATCTCAGGGGGCAAGTGGCCAACAAAAGACCCCATGCTTATAAGGCCGAGGCACAAGCCGATGTCCGCGACCTGACCAAGCGGCTTTCGCAGTTGGGAGTCACCACCGCGTCCGTGATTGGCGGCGGCGCCGTGAAGTTCCGCTGGCAGGGTGAGGGCACTGCGGATGGCCACACGGGATCCTTCCAGATGGAGGTTAATGATTGGGTGAGCAAATGGACGACCACAGGGATGTCGGGAGCCTTTGAGGGAACCTATGCACCTGGCAAAGTCGAACTCTCCAAGGCTAATTTCAAGCAGGACGACTTGACGTTGGGTCTCAAGCTATCGGCAGCGGCGGCCGCTTTCCGCGCTTCGGACATCGTGGCTACACGTGCAGAAAAGTCGGTGCCGCTGGTGAAGGGAGATCTGCTGCTTCCATTCAACGCGCTAGAATTCTGGCAGAGCGGAGATCTGCTCAAGACCATCGCGATGGATGGCCCGGCAGAAATCAATCTTACTTTGCAGGGGATCAAGGCTGAAGAGATTGCAGGGTTGTTGGGGCAGCAAAATCCTTTTGTGGGAACACTGGATGGCTCGATCACTGCAAAGGGAAGCCCGGCGAAACCGGTGATTCATTCCGCACTGAGTATCCATAACTTTTCACCGAAGCAAGGCGGGCCGAAAGCAGACCTATCCATTGCAGTGGAGGCCGGGGACGGGAAGGCTAGTGCAAAACTCCTTCAGGAACCCGCGTCTGCGTCGCCTCTCTCTGTCGATCTCGAGGCGCCGATGCACTTGATCAAGGAACAAGGGACGATTCGCATGGGAGATACGGATCAGCCAATCCACGGATCCGCAACATTCCAGCATGTTCCTTTGGACGGGTGGGTCAGCCTGATGAGGTTGGACTCCTGGCCGCTTAAGAATGCACGCGTGGATGGGAAAATCCTCTTCTCCGGCGCTTGCCGACAACCCGTCATGGAAGGCGGCTTGCTGCTTGAAGCCGAGAAAGGACTACTGTTTGGCTCCCACACACTGGAGCATCTTTCCCTGCCCATAACGTTGTCTTCCGCCAAAGCGGTATTCGGATCTGGAAGTGCTGTCTACCGCGACAAGCCCGTGATGTTATCAGGAGAGCTCTCATGGGAACAATCCCCATGGAAAGGCGGACTTCGTCTCCAGGGAAAGGATCTACCGTTGACGCTTGGAAGTGGACTGGAAGCTTTAGCGGATGCCGATCTGGTGTTTGGTGCCACGACTCCGCAAACGCCCTTGTTGAACGGATCCCTGCAGTTGCACGGACTCACTGGAGTGCTGCATCCCGATCTCACACCCTCCTTTGCCCAGCCAGCTTGTCTCCTTTCCTCTTCAGCGGCTGAGAGTTCCCGGAGTCCGGCGAGTGACAACGGATTAAAAAATCTGCAAATCGATCTCTCGCTCCGCACCGATGGGCTGGTGTTTCTGGATCAGCAAACGAACAGCGCCATTGCCCTAAGTGTGAAAGCAGGTGGGGCCGCTCTTGACCCCTCTTTTTCAGGAACGGTCCAGGGAAAGAACATGGAGCTTACCCTTCCATGCGGCACTTTTTATGCGCCGCAAGTCAACGTGCTCCTCGAGGACTCGAGTTATACGCTCTTGGGTGACTACGCTTATGGACTTACCAAAGGTGGTTTCTGCCTCCTTTCCCTGAACGGTGTCTTTCCTCATCCGAAGATAGCTTTTGAAGGAGAGCCCGGGGTCATGGCTCCGGATCTTCTGATGGCTATGGCCGCCGGACGAGCCGAGTGGTTAAAGCGATATCTGACAGAAGGGTCATCATGGTGCCGGCAGAGCCTGATGTTTCCCCTCCCTGCGAAGAAATGGATGACCTCCCGCATGGGAGAGTACGAACCAGGAGCCCTCGGCTTCTACGGTGCGCCATGGGTCTGGAATTTTTCGACGGGAGGGAAATCTCAATAATAAAATTATGGAAAGCATGACAGGACACGGTCGCGGGAGTGCGCTCGCTGATGGTTGGCGAATCAGTGTGGAGTGCAGCTCGGTGAACCGGAAGGGGATCGAGATTGCGATCTCAATCCCGAAGCCCCTCTCCATGCTGGAGCCGAAGCTACGGGAAATAATTCAGAAAAGAATCAGCCGCGGGCGTATCAACATCACGGTATCGCTCGAGAATGCCACCAGCGCGGAGGCATCGCCAAGCGTCATCGACAAGCAAGCTGCCCGACGTGTTCTCAACGAACTCCAGGCCTTGCAGGCGGAGCTGGCTCTTCCTGGGGAGATTTCTCTGGAACTCTTGCTCCGATCCCCCGGTGTCGTCAGAAACGTTGGAGAGGAGACCCCGGATGCCGAGAAGCTCTGGCCTGTAGTGCAGCAAGCACTTGGCGAAGCGCTGGATCGGATGATTACGATGAGGAAAAAGGAGGGGGCCCACCTCGTCACGGATACGCTCAAGCGCATCAAGCTTCTTGAGTCCGCCGCTAAGGCCATTCGAACCCGCGTTCCCGGAGTCCTGAGAACGCGGCGAGATCACTTGAAGACACGGCTTGAAGAATTGGGCCTTCCTTTGCCGGCGAATGATCCGGCACTTGCCCGCGAACTCGCGTTCATGGCCGAGCGTAGCGACATCACCGAGGAATTGACCCGTCTGGAGAGTCACTTCACCCAATGCAGAGAGTCACTGAACGGGAGAGAGCCCGCCGGAAGAACCCTCGATTATCTGGCGCAGGAAATGTTCCGCGAGTTCAACACCCTCGGCAACAAAGCCGGTGATGCCTCTATTTCCCAACGGGTCGTGCAATCCAAAGCAGAACTTGATAGAATACGAGAGCAGGTCGCCAATCTTGAGTAATCCTCGTGAATAATTCATCCCAGCACTTCCTTCGCTCCGGCATCCTTTTTGTAATTTCCGCGCCCTCTGGCGCTGGAAAGACCACGCTCTGTACCGCGCTCAGGCAGAAGCCCGATTTCGTCTGGTCCGTTTCTTGCACGACCCGCTCCCCCAGAGCCGGTGAGATCGATGGTGAGGATTATCACTTTCTATCGCGTGAGGAATTCACTCGGCGTCTCGCCTCAAACGAATTTCTGGAGCATGCCGAGGTGCATGGAAACCATTATGGAACGCTGAAAGGGCCCGTGCTTGAAAATTTGAAGAATGGCATCGACGTCCTCCTCGATATTGATACGCACGGCGTCGACAACATCCGTGCCTGCGGGGATCCCATCATCCTTCAAGCCCTAGCCGATGTTTTTATCATGCCGCCAGATCTTGAGGAGCTCCGCCGCCGACTCATGCGCCGTGGCACAGAAACAGCCGAGCAGGTTGAGATTCGGATGAGCAATGCAGCACGCGAGATGGAATGCTGGCGTGATTACCGCTACACGATCATCAGCGGCTCGATGGAAGAGAACATAGAAAAGTTCCGGGCGGTCATGCGCGCCGAGCGATATCTTAGCCGACGGATGTCCGTCGTGACGGAGGGGACTGCGTGAACGGAGAGCCGAAGTCCACGGGGAAAACGATCGTTCTAGGAATCAGCGGCTCGATCGCTGCGTATAAAGCATCCGAGATTGTCAGCCAGCTTCGTAAAGTGGGCCACGATGTCTTTGTGGTGATGACGCGTCGCGCTACCGAATTCATCACACCCCTTACGCTGGCGATCCTCTCGCGTCATCCCGTGCTTTGTGATCTCTCCGAAGAAAATGCCGGCGCATGGAAGCCGGGTCATATCGAGTTGGCGGATCGCGCAGATCTCCTGCTGATTGCTCCTGCGAGCGCGAACACCATCGCACGACTCTCGCATGGATTTGCGGATGACGCGCTCGGCGCTGTTGCGCTTGCAACACGCGCACCGCTTCTCATCGCACCGGCGATGAACGGAAAGATGTGGGATCATCCTGCGACAAGAATGAATGTCGAGACGCTGAATAACCGCGGAGCCGCATTTGTCGGGCCTGCGGAAGGCATGCTTGCTTGCGGGTACGAAGGTCTCGGAAGGCTTGCCGAGGTTTCGGAGATCATTATGCACGCGGAAAAAATTCTCGCTGCGCAGTAAGCGAGCGATCACTCCTCACAGTCGAGGGGCAAGTGTGAAGAAAAATTATCAGAAAATCCGTTGACGCACATCATCGAGCAACTTATTCACATTCAGCAGTGACTTATTCACAAACTTTTCACACAAGCCGCCCATGCGGAACAAAGGAGGTGGATTGAAATGCCCGTTAAGAAAAAAGCACCTGCAAAGAAAGCCGTCGCGAAGAAGGCCCCTGTAAAGAAGGCCGTCGCGAAGAAGGCTCCTGCAAAGAAGGCTCCTGCAAAGAAAGCCGTCGTGAAGAAGGCCCCTGTAAAGAAGGCCGTCGCGAAGAAGGCTCCTGCAAAGAAGGCCGTCGCGAAGAAGGCTCCTGCAAAGAAGGCCGTCGCAAAAAAGAAGTAAGTCCCTCCCGCCGGAACACCCTTTCGGCGACGAGCTAGAACTTGGGGGAAGCGCTACAAACGCTTCCCCCAATTTTTTTGTATGGAGCAGATGAATCGTGTTCTCTGTTCTCGCCGTTCCCTACTCGACCACACCCTATCCCTCCGCTAATTACTTTTCATGGACGAACTGATACTCACGACCGCGCGCGACGCGGCACTTGCCGCCGGTGGAATGATACGCGGCCACTTCGAGAAGGAACTCAATGTCGACGCGGCTGAAGCGCACGATATCAAACTCGAACTCGACCGCCGTTCCCAGGCGCTGATTGAGGCCCTCGTTTTAGGGACCTTCCCCGACCATGCGATCTATGGGGAGGAGGGGATCCGCGGCGATCAGAGCGCGTCGGATCAGTGGATCATCGACCCGATCGACGGCACGGTGAATTTCTTCTACGGCATTCCTCACTTTGCGGTCTCCATTGCCCATCGTCGTAATGGATCACTCACCACAGGAGTAATCTATCAACCCATGACCGATGAGCTTTGGATCGCCTCGAGAGCCACCGGACAAGTCACGCTCAATGGGCGGCCCATTCACGTCAGCAGCCGCACCAAGCTCGCCGATGCGATCGTCGCCGTGGGAGTCTCGAAGACCGAGGCTGCTATTGAGAAGGGCCTGCCTATTCTGGGAGAGATGATGCGCTCGGCTCGCAAGACCCGCATGATGGGCAGCGCCGCACTCGATATAGCCTTTGTCGCATGCGGGCGTCTCGATGCCTACATCGAGAGTCAGATCAGCCTCTGGGACATCGCAGCCGGAATGCTCATGGTGGAGCTCGCCGGTGGCAAGGTCGACCTAAGGCCTCATGACACGATCCCTGACAAATACTCCTGCGTTGCCTGCGGAGGCGGAATCCCATTCGACCATCTTTAAATCTCGCGCAGAGAAAGATAAAGACGCTGTTAGGAATCATCAGAGAGCCTCAACTTCTAGAAAATCATCAACCTATGCCCGAATTTAGAATCACCCGCAGCGGCATCGGCTACGACGTTCACCGTCTTGAGCAGGGAGAGTCTGACCGCCTGCTCGTGCTTGGTGGCGTGACGCTCCGGCATCCGCAGGGACTCACGCTCTCGGGCCACTCCGATGCGGATGTCCTCTGCCATGCTATTGCAGACGCACTGCTCGGGGCTGCAGGCCTGCAGGACATCGGCCATTACTTTCCGAATACCGATGCCTCCATCCGCGGCATCTCCAGCTTGGAGATCCTGCGTCGGGTCTCCGCGATTATTGCCGATGCCGGAGGAACGATTATCAATGTTGACTCCACGCTGGTAGCCGAAGAGCCGAAGATCGGGCCATATGTCCTTGAGATGAGGGATAAGATCGCAGGAGCAATCGGGCTCGACTCCTCGCGTGTGGGTGTGAAGGCAACCACCAACGAGTGCTTGGGATTCCTGGGACGCGGGGAAGGTATTGCCGCACTGGCCACAGCATCCGTGGAGACCGCTGCCGAATAGAGCTCATGGTGACCGTTCAGATCCTCAATACGCTCACCAAAGAGCTGGAACTGCTCGAACCTCGCGAAGGCGAAGGAAAAAAACTTTCCCTCTACACCTGCGGGCCGACGGTTTATGCCTACGCGCACATCGGGAACTTCCGGGCCTATGTTTTCGAGGATTTACTCCAGCGTCACCTGCTGGAACGCGGCTTCACCGTACGGCGCGTGATGAATCTCACGGACGTGGATGACAAGACGATCCGTGGGGCCCATGCCGCCGGGATCGCACTCGCCGACTACACACGCCCTTTCAAGGAGGCCTTCTTTGAGGATTCTAAGGCACTCCGGCTTCTTCCTGCCGAAGCATATCCTGAGGCCACAGACTCGGCGCAGATCGCCCGAATGATTGAGATGATTGGGACGCTGATGGAAAAAGGCCATGCCTACCAGGCCGAGGATGGGTCTGTTTACTTCCGCATCGCCTCCTTCCCCGGTTACGGGAAGCTCGCCCGCGTCGATCTGGAGAACCAGCGGAGCAGTCAGCGCGTTGCGAGCGATGAATACGACAAGGAGGCCGTCGCTGACTTTGCACTCTGGAAAGCCTGGGTCCCCGAGGATGGAGCTGTCGGGTGGGAGAGCCCGTGGGGCAAAGGGCGTCCCGGATGGCACATCGAGTGCAGTGCCATGGCGACAGGTCTGCTCGGTGAGACCATCGACATCCACTGCGGAGGCGTCGACAACATCTTTCCTCACCACGAGGCCGAGATCGCCCAGTGCGAGTGTGCCGGTCGTGGCAGCGGCCCCTTCGTCCGGTACTGGATGCACTGCGCCCATCTCATGGTCGAGGGATCGAAGATGGCCAAGTCGTCGGGAAATTTCTTCACCCTCCGTGATCTCTTGGACAAGGGATGGACCGGTCGTGAAGTTCGCTATGCCCTGATCTCCGTTCACTACCGTGGCGCCTTGAATTTCACCATGGATGGTTTGGGAGCCGCGCGGGTCGCACTGGGTCGCCTTGATGCCTGGCGGGAACGACTCACGGAGACTGCGGGAACAGAAATCACCGCAGAGACACCCAATCCTGCGACGGAGGGATTCTTTGCCTCACTTGATGATGATCTGAATATCTCCAGCGCCCTCGCTGTGCTCTTTGAAACCTTGCGCGAGAGTAATCGTCGGATGGATGAAGGAACGCTGTCGCCCGCCCAGGCCCGTGGTCTTTTGAACTGGCTGGCTCGTGTCGATGGTGTCCTTGCCTTGGAGCCCGAGGCCAGTCAATCGATTCCCCCCGAGGTTGAGGAACTGGTGGCCGCCCGTGCCGCTGCCCGTGGCGCCAAGGAGTGGAAGAAGAGCGACGAGATCCGTGATCAAATCGCCGCACTCGGCTGGATCGTGAAGGATACAAAAGACGGACAGAAAGTGATCCGCGGCTGAAGCCACAGAAAGTATGAGGGATGAAGTATGAAGTATGAAAAAAGGCCTCCATCAGGCGGACCTTTGCCGAAATCCCTTCATAATTCCTAATTCATAAATCATCATTTCTCCCATGTTCTCCCCTGACGCCCTTCTAGATCTCGACCGCACCGAGCACAGTGTCATCTTCGAGAATGTTACCCATGCCTGGGAGGCCCTCGCTAAAATCTCGACCTACCTGCAGTTCCGTCTCAAGCCGGGCATTCATGGCAAACTAATCGGCAAGCCCTTCATTAGCGGAGCGGTTTATATCGGAGCCGGTACGATCATCGAGCAAGGGGCGATGATCAAGGGACCTGCTTGGATCGGCGAAGGATGCGAGATCCGCAATGGAGCCTACATCCGGGAGAATGTCGTCGTCGGTAACGGTGTTGTCCTTGGGAACTCCTGCGAGTTCAAGAACTGCCTTATCTTCGACGAAGCGCAGATCCCGCATTTCAATTATGTCGGCGACTCCATCCTTGGTCACAAGGCGCATCTCGGTGCCGGAGCGATTCTCTCCAATGTCCGTTTGGATCACGCACCTGTTGCTGTCCATTCAGCAGAGGGTCCAATTAATACGGGATTGAAAAAATTCGGTGCCATCGTTGGCGACCGAGCCGAGATCGGGTGCAACTCGGTCTTGAGCCCTGGTTCCATCATTGGACGCGACACGATTATCTATCCGGGAACGTCCTGGAGGGGAGTACTTCCATCCAATTCCATCGCCAAGACGGAGCCTCAGACGCTGCGCATTCTCCCCCGCCAGACTCGGGATTAGGGAAGGCTTGGGATTTTGGCGCAGGGCGTTGTTCGCCTGCGCTCGCAGTAGTTCACTACAGCTTCGCTTGTCGGCCTAGCGCTGCATCCAAACTTCCAAGCCCTACTGAAGAGAACAGAAAAAGATCAGCGACGACCGAAGGGCGTTCGCTTCATCGCTTGGTTAGGCGCTTCGTGGTTGGACTTTGGCATTGCGAAGTTCTGGGTCTGCGAGAAAACCCATGTGGTATCGCCGATGCTCGTAACAGTCGCGGAGAATTGCGTGGCGGCGCTGAAAGTAATCGGAACACTGACGAATGACCTCGGCTACTTGGTCGATGGTCGATGGTAGGTTTTTCTCGGTTATGTTGTATTCGGGCATTGCGGCTGCGGTAATAAGTGGCCCGCTCATCCATGCGTGTGTATGAGGAAAGTTTCCGTCTGGCTTCCGACGAGGTAACCCTTCAAACGTGATGCCGCAGTTGAGATAGAAACGCCAAGGGTGGTCAGGGCTGTTCCATGCGCTGCCTTGGAGTTGGAAGCGCTCGGTGTAGCCATCGTGAGAGCGTACAAAGGTGCGCCCAGTCTTCTTGAAGCCGAGAGGCTTCAGATGAGTCGTATGAAGTTCCAAAGTAAAAGCGTCGCCGAGTGTGTTCATACGCCTAACTAGAAATAGGTGAAAGCCAGGTTCGGCTATTACAGTAGGGGTTAGAGGGAAGGAGTTGAAAAAGTGAACGCACGGTTGGGACTCGGGCCCGCAGAATTACATGCCTATTCTGCGATATCGCCACACAGCGAAATCGTTGGTTTCTAGCACTTTAGTTCCTGTATTGAATTGTGATTCGAAGTCGGGGAAGTAGGTGTCGCCCTCGATGACACGGGGGACTTTGGTGACATAGAGTTCCTGGATCCGTGGAAGGAGCAATCGGTAGATCTCCTCGCCGCCGATCACAAAGAGGTCACGGCCATCATTTGGTTCCTTGAGATCGTCGAGGGAGCGAATGACCGTGACCCCTGTGGTCTCAGGCATGGTGCGGGAGAGGACGATATTCTCACGTCCGGGTAGGGGCTTGCCGATCGATTCGTAGGTTTTCCGTCCCATGAGGATCGCATGACCCATGGTAGTGGCCTTGAAGAATTTGAAATCCTCGGGTAGATGCCACGGGATCGTGCCGGCATTCCCGATGACCCGGTTTTCCGCCATCGCCACAATCGCCTTAATCATCTGGCTTGTTCTTTTGCCGTCATGCGGCTTTCTCGTCCTTCGCGGTATGCCCTATACCGCTACCAGTCCTCGGCCTAGCCTGCTGCCAAAACTCCTGCGCTATCGGGCATGATCTGAATCCCATTCCTGAGTTCCTGAGTTCCATATTCATCGCTGCGGTCTTCAACCTAAACGGCGATAGGGGCCTTGATCGCGGGGTGGGGATCGTACCCCTCGAGGATGAAGTCTTCGTAACGGAAATCCTCCAGCGTTTTAACCGCAGGATTGAGCAGCATTCGAGGCAGCGCACGCGGTTCACGAGAGAGCTGTTCGCGTGCCTGCTCCAGATGATTCACGTAGAGGTGGAGGTCACCGAAAGTATGGATGAATTCCTTCGGTTTCAGACCACAGACCTGCGCGATCATCATCGTCAGTAGGGCATAGGAGGCGATGTTGAAGGGGACTCCGAGGAAGAGGTCTGCACTACGCTGGTAGAGCTGGCAGCTGAGTTCGCCATTCGCCACGTAGAACTGGACGAGGGCGTGACAGGGGGCCAAGGCCATCTTGTCGATCTCCCCGGGATTCCAGGCACTGATGATGTGGCGGCGGCTATCGGGATTCTTTTTCAGATCCTCAACGACGCGTGCGATTTGGTCGATCTCCGCTCCTTCGGGGGTACGCCACCGGCGCCATTGGGCACCGTAAACTGGACCGAGATCGCCGTTGGCATCGGCCCACTCGTCCCAGATGGTGACGCCGTTCTCCTTCAGGTAGCCGATATTGGTGTCGCCTTTGAGGAACCAGAGCAGCTCGTGGATGATAGAGCGGAGGTGGAGCTTCTTGGTGGTGAGCAGGGGGAAGCTTTGTGTCAGGTCGAAGCGCTCCTGGGCACCGAAGACAGAGAGGGTCCCTGTTCCGGTGCGGTCTTCCTTCCGCGTTCCATGATCGAGAACGAGTCGTAGAAGACGCAGGTAGGGGGTCATCGGGGAAAGAAAGGATGAATTACGAAGTTTGAAGGACGATGGGAGGGGTTGGAACGCAACATCCGATGAAAAAACTTAGGCCTTATAGACGCTGTTGGGATTGAAGAGCGGCTCCTCCTGCGGTGGGAGGTCGTTGCCTTGCTTGTCGAGCTCCGTGTAAAAGCAGCTCGCATAGCCGGTGTGGCAGGCGCCGCCGATCTGCTCCACCTCGAAAAGGAGAGTGTCCCGGTCGCAGTCAACGAACCAGCGAAGGATCTTCTGTGTGTGGCCGCTCGATTCGCCCTTCTTCCAGAGTTTCTGACGGGAGCGGCTCCAGTAGTGCATGTAGCCGGTCTCGACGGAGTGCCTCAATGAGTCTTCGTTCATCCATGCCATCATGATCACGCGGCCACCTTTTTCGGCGCTTTCTTGCACGATCGCGGGAATCAGGCCGCGGGCGTCATACTTCAAGTTCAAGTTCATCGGTTCATTTCGGGGGGGAGGCGCTTCCGGCGCAAGAAGATTCTGGGGCATTGATTCTCGATTGCGGAGTGGCCTCACTTTCGGGAGGATCAGAAGGTGGCACTCGCATCCAGTATCAGCTCGGCACCCCGGCATCGTTCCCATCGTTTCTTCGAGGAAGCGCCGACGATGATCACCGTGCCGCTGGCCGAGTTACTGGACAGGTTGCCCGCGCAATATCGCAAGGAGGCTCCCGCCGACCAGACAAGGGGACGCATGGTGGAGCTGCCGTGCAGTGATCTCCTCGCAGGGAACACGCCACGTCTTTCTCTAGGCCAGCTGAAGGATCTTGTACCAGACCTGGTGGTCGTTTCGGAGGGGGATGACCAATCGCAGCGTGTGATTCTCCCATCCGGCTGGCTGGCTCTCCATTACCGACTGGTGACGAGGTTTGAGGAGATTCTCCCGGAAAAGCAGAGTTCGCCGCCGACTGCCATTCCGCAGGCTGCTCCCCTTCGCGCTGAAGAGAGCGCCAAGAAAACAGTGCCGGTCAGAGTGCTTGAGGCCGAGGTGATTGCGAAGATAAAGAGCGAAGACGCATCCTCCATGGAAAAATCAATCATGGAAAAGCCGTCAGCGCGGAACGAGCAGTCCGATAAGACGGAGCAGGTCGGTGAGATAAAGGAGGGCGATAAGGCCGCCTCTCAAAAAAACAAGCCTCCACAGCCCGACACCCCGGAAGAGGTACCAAGTGCTGAGCCGAAGCGCGGGTTCTTTGCCTCGCTCCCGATCTTTCGCCGGAACGTTAACGCGAAGCCTCCAGCAGAGGAGCGCGGGCTTGTTGTTCTCCCCACCGACACAACGGAAACGACCAAGCCGCGCTCTTTGAAGTCCCGAGAGCCCCTTGAGTCCCTAGATGCCTTAAAGCCACTAACCCCCCTTTGGAAACTCGATCCTCTCGATCAGCTTGCCGACCCGGCGGCGCTTCAGGCCCTTTTCATGACGGAAGAGAAGCTGACCTTGGACCGTGTTATTGCCATGGCAGGTCAGCTTCCGGGCCTCCGGGCCTGCATCCTGGCCCACGGCGATCAGGTAGTCTGTGCCTCGAATACGCCTCCTGGGGTCGATCTTCAGAATCTGAGCGGCCAGGCGATGACGATGCTGGCCCAGATCCGTGAGTCCTCCTCGAAGATGGGTTTTGGGAATGTGCCCGGGGTAACGTTGCACGCTGATCAGGGGGCGCTGAGTTTCCTGCATAATAAGGAGCTCTGCCTACTCGTCCTGCATGGGGACCGGGGGTTTTTACCGGGGGTGCGAGAACGCCTTCAGGAAATGCTGGGGCATCTCTCCTGTGCCGAGGCGCTTCCTGGCGGACCCTCCCCCCAAACCAGTTTGCCAATCTGAGGAAGCGAACTGGCCACAAGTATTCTTTAACCTTTTTAATGCTTTCTCTCCGCAACTAGTATTTCGCCATGCTTGAACTCTTGCAAAAAGGCGGTCCCCTCATGTGGATCATCCTGCTCTGCAGCGTGGTGGCGCTAGGGGTTTTCTTTGAACGACTGGTCTTTCTCCACAAGGCTTCCATCCGTGTTGGAGAGTTACTCGGGGGTCTCTCGTTGCTTATTCATAATGGTCGCGTGGACGAGGCGCTTGCCGAAGCATCCGCAAGTCCGGGCCCGGTGGCCCGTGTCCTTCAGGCTGCGTTGCTGAGGCCTGCCGCTGAGCGAAACACCCTGCAGTCGCTGACTACCGATGCCGCGCTCCTTGAGATCCCAAAGCTTGAACGAAACCTTCCGATCCTGGCCACGCTTGCCTATGTCACGCCGCTTGTGGGGCTTCTCGGCACGATCCTTGGTCTGCTCGATGCGTTCCTGATTCTCTCGGCCCACGGAGGCTTTGCCACAGCTGCGGAACTCTCCCGAGGCGTCTATGAGAGCATGCTTGATGCGGCGGCGGGGCTCGGCGTGGCGATCCCTGCCTTCATAGGACACAGTTACCTGACCGCGCGGGTTAATGATATCATCCATGACATGGAGCGAGCGGGCATTGAGATCGTGAACCTGCTTGTTGATGCCGCCGACCGGCGGAATGGCCCCGCCAACGGATGAGGCTTCCCCGCAGCAAGGGAGTGGGAGAGCCCCTGCTTCTGATGGCACCGGCGCTCGGCACGCTGCTGAGCCTCGTCTTTTTCCTGCTGCTGGGCGGCTATTTCATGCTCCAGCCGGGCATCACGCTGAAAGTTCCCGATTCGCCCTTCCTACTGCTGCCACAACAAGATCCCCAGGTGGTCAGCGTGACCGGAGCGCCGCTGCCGCAGATTTATTTCGACCGCCAGGTGGTCACTACGGCGGAGCTGGAGACCTCGCTTCACAACCTGCATAGAACGGGGAGCCTCATCATCAAAGCGGATCGACTTGCCCCCTATGATCTCCTCCTCCAGATCATGACCATCGGAGCACGCTGTGGCTTCACGGTTGTGCTGGCCACCGGTTCCGGCCCGTCATGACTCAGCGGCTCCCCCTGATACCCAAGGTTCTCCTCTCTCCAAGGGAGCTGGGGGAGTTGGCCCAGCTCGCTTTTGAATGGCCTATCCGTCAGGCTCCGCGCCTCATGCTGCCTCTCTGCATTCTGCTAGCAGGTATTCTACAGGCCATGATGATGGTGCTCTTTTCGATCAGCTACCGGGCTCCATCCGAGAAAATGCCGGATGTGCCGCTCTTTTATTTCCTGCCTGCTGATAGTGCTGCCGCTCGGCAGTTAGCACCATGGTTGGAAGCCAATGACCCTGCGGTCTTCTCTCCTCTTCGTGCCGCTCGGGCTGCTTTGCCCGCCCTGCCTCCCCTGAAATACAGGCCAAGTTATGAAGAGCCACCACCCGCCCTGCGTCCGCTGCGAAGTGAGTCTGTTGAAGTGATTAAGCCACCGTTGCCCCCAGCGACGGCTTCATACCAGCGAGTGACAAAGACTTCGGGATCAACCGGTGTAGGTGAGACAGGATCAGGGTCACAACTCACCACAGTCGTTCGATGGCAGGATGATCTTGCTGCACGACGCTTGGTCGAGGGTCCCAGCCCTGTGCTCGGACCAGTCGCTACGTCCGGGAGTATTCAGCCAGCTCTCTATGAAGTAGGCGTCAACGCAGATGGAATCCCCTTACACTGCGTCCTGATGGAATCCTCCGGAGATCCCGTCAGTGACGAGGGTGCTCGTGTCTGGATCATGGCGCGGCGTTTTCAGCCACAGTCCCAACCAAGGGAGTCCATTTCGTGGGGACGGGCGCTCGTACTCTGGGGGTGCTCAACGATTTCCAAGGAAACGCCAACGGCTCATCCCAGTACGAATCCCATAGCCAATCCCACGGCCAAGCCATGATTCCCATCACGCTTTCTTGGTTTGTCTGTTTCTATCTGGCCCTTTTTCTGGCGGGTGTATTGATCCTTTGGATTGGTTATGAAATTGTCCGCAAACGTCACGCCAACATTCTCGCGCGGAACCGTGTTTTTTGCAGGATCTGTGGCTCGCGTTATAACGACATATCGAGCGCCGACATCCTCCACTGCCCCGTCTGTGACAGCCTGAACGAACGATCCTCCTCCAAGAGGTAACGAGATGAAAAAACCTCGTGACAGATTTCAACATGGTTACTGGATCGTCCCGTTGATCCTCCTTACGCTGACCCTTGCCTTCCTCTTGGTGCTGATTGTTAGGTGGCTGGAGGGTGGGGAGTTCCGCTCCTTGGTGGAGCTTAAGACAACAGAGCGCCTGCACGCCAAGGCAGTGCTTGCACCGATCCGATGGGGTTGGTCCGAACTCTCGTCGGACAGTCTTCGTGCACTCGGATCGGCCGCCACCGTACTGAAGCGCATCGAATCAACCGGCGTGCACGCAAAGCTCCATCCAGCAGCGCTTTTTCAGGGCCAACTTGTGGTTGAGGAGATTGCCATGGACCGGATTGAGATCCATGTTGGCCCTGTCACGGAATTCGGTAGCGAAGTGATCGAAACGGTTGCCGAAAAACCGTCTGGTCTGCCGAAATGGCTCCCCACGCAGTTCGAGGTTCGGAGGATTCGGAGTGGCACAGCCGATGTGTTGATCGAGCAACCAAGGAATAGATCGTTTGATATCCTGGGAACCAGCTTGGAATCCGTACCGGAGGGAAATGAGATCCGCTTTGAGGCCCATGGAGGGCGGTTGGTAAGCGCTCGTTTTCCTGATATGAAAATCGGGATCGATTCAATCCGATGCCGACTTTCCGGCCAAGGACTCGATCTTACAGGTGCCGATCTTTCGTTTCCGGGCGGGGGAGCCCTTCGCTTGGAGGGAAACTTTCCGAGCAATGGAACAGAGGCCCGTCTGAAGGGGCATTGGGAGAAGGTGAACCTAGCCTCCCTGATGCCGACGCTTGAGGGCCATGTCTTGGGCAGCTTGGAGGGACGAGGTGAGGCCGCATGGGGTCGGGATGGGATCCATTCGCTTTTAGGCACGGTCAGTGCGAAAGACGTTACCCTCTCGGAGCTTCCCAGCCTCGAGAAGTTGGCACTCTGCACGGGCATGGATCAATTTCGTCACCTTCCGGTTCAAGAAGCGCACGCCTCCTTTTCCGGAGATGCAGAAAAAACCTTGTGGCGCGACATCGTGATCGAATCCAAGGGACTGCTCAAGCTCACCGGAGAGGTCGAGGTAAGTAAGGAGGGATCCCTTCAAGGCTCGTTTCAGGTCGGCATCACCAAGGGGCTCGTTTCAATCCTTCCCTTTGCCCGGGAGGTACTCGGTCTGAGCGAACATGATGGCTTTATCTGGATGCCGATGAAGGTCGAGGGAAGCCTCTCCCATCCCAAGGAGGATCTTACGCCACGGCTCGCAACAGTTATCGCTGCCCGGGCTGAAGGTATGGTCAAGGAGGGGATCCAAGAGGGTCTGAATCTTTTGGGTATCAAGTCGCCGGATGCTACGCACGGCGCTACCAATACGACGGCAACGAACCCCGTCAAATCGCTCGAGCAGGATGCGGGGAAAGTAATTGATACGCTTGGCGGCCTCCTAAGGTAGCCATCTCCTTAGGAGGCTTGCGATTCAAGCAATTGCAGGGCCTTGGCGAAAGCCTCCTCGGGATCTGAAAGCAAGCTGAGGTTCAGCTCCTGAAAGTCATGCTGATTACGGAACCATGTCATCTGCCGTTTGGCATATTTTTGGGTGGCTGAGATGATCGACACGATCGCCTCCTCCCTCGAGGTTTCCCCGCGAAGGAGCGCTTGGACTTCTCGCAGGCCGAGCGTCATCGAAGCTGTTGGGCCGATGGCGGCATCCGCAAGAGCCGCGACTTCGGCGACTTCGTCCTCAACCCCTTGGTCAAACATCCCCCGGACATTCGCCTCAATTCGCCCACGCAACGCCTCCCTATCGCGTGTGATAAGCAGTGTAGCGACATTGGTCTGGGGGGGGGTTAAGCCCTTACGGGATTCGGCAAGCGGCTTGCCTGTCAGCAGGACGATCTCGAGGGCACGCTCAACACGCCGCCGGTTTGCCAGATCAATTGACGAGATGGCAGCAGGATCGATGGACTGAAGGCGGGCGAGGAGATCCTGCAACGTCGAGGACTGGAGTTCTTCGCGGAGGACCGGGTCACCCTTGGGAAGCTCTTGAAGACCACCTAGCAGGGCCTTGAAATAAAGTCCCGTTCCCCCAACCACGATGGGTCGTTTTCCCCGGCTAGCGATCTCACGAATGAGAGGAAGAGCCTCGTGCAGGTAGCGACCAGCATCATAAGCCTCCGCAGGATCCACCGAGCCGATGAGGTGATGGGGAATTTCCCCACGAAGCGATTCCGAGGGTTGGGCCGTCAGGATAGGGAGTCCGCGGTAGATCTGGAAGGCATCCCCGCCCACGATCTCACCATGAAGGTGTCCGGCAAGCCGGAGAGCGAGATCGGTTTTGCCGGCCCCCGTGGGGCCGGCAAGAAGAATTGTTTCCGCAGGAAGCACGGAAACGGAAACCGATGATAACGAACTAGGCCGCTGCGGCCTCGGACTCGGTGGAAGATTCCGAAGAGCTCGCCGTGTCACGTCGCTCGGAACGTTCGCTGCGGCTCTCGGCCACGGCTTTGGCGCCACTGACCACCAGCTTACGACCCATGTATTCCTTGTCGTGAAGCTCGTCGACGGCACGCTTTGCCTCTTCGACGGAGGAGAGCTGGACGAAGCCGAATCCCTTGGAGCGCTGGGTCTCGCGGTTGCAAACAACCTCGACGTTCTGGACAGAGCCAACACCGCTGAAGAGCTCTAACAGGTCGCTTTCGCTTGCATCGAAGGAGAGGTTGCCGACGTAGACGCGGGGAGTCGTCACCTCGATACGCTCGGGCTTCCGGGACTGGCGAGAAGAAGAGGAGCTTTCACGGCGCTCGGAATGCTCGCCACGGGGCGTGCGTTGTGGCTTTCCGGAGGACTGGGACTTCTTTTTGCCGCCGAGTCCGAGGACGGAGAGGAGCTTTGCGAGGAAGCCCTGCTTCTTGGCTGGCTGGTGCTCGCGGCGAGGACGGTCTTCGCCGTGGGAAGCGCCTTGGGAGCGACCCTGGGATCCGGAGGAGCGGCGGCGGCCGCCACCGCCACTGCGGGAACGACCACGATTAGGGGAATAATTTGAGGACATGGGATGTGTTGTGTTAAGGGATCCCCGCGATTAGCGGTCCGGGACACTGGGCCGGTAGGGACGGGGATCAGGACTGGGTATGTTTATCGTTGCGTTGTGTTTTTGTGCCCGTGCGACTCGCCGTATGTGGCCTCCTGTGTGTCCCATCCCTGGAATCTTGCGAAAAGGGGCGTTGTGGAGGCTGTTTCGGCTTTCAATGCCGGGGGAGGTAGCGGAAATCCGCACCACCTTGCGACGGTCGCCGATATCGGACTTATCTCTCTCTCGCACCGAACCGACGGCGAGACAAGGCAAATCGGTCGGCGTGGAAAGAGAGAGGTTTCACTTTGCCGGTGAAGTTTGCTGCAACTTCCTTACCTTCGTGGTGTTGTTACCAGTTAATGATCTTTTTTCTCTCAACCTTTCCGAGACGGCAGCTCTATCTAGGTGGGATCGCCCTGTTGCTGGCCATCCTCCTAATCGTGCGGTGGATCGCGAATTGGGGGCTGGTCACCATTCATGTCAAGGATCAGCCGCTCTCCAAGGTGATCGCCTCCATTGCCCGTCAGGGTGGAGTTCGCATCGAGACTTCACTTGACCGCACCAAGCTCGTGACTATGGAAGTGGTCAAGGTCACCCCAGCGACGGCGCTGGAGACCCTAGCAGTGGCGAGCGATGCCAGCTGGTGCGTTGTATATCTTGCGGCACCTACGAAAACCTCCCTTAATGAGGCGATCATATCGATTAATGGCACCGGTAAAATCGACAACTGGACTACCAGCTACTATCCGGGTCCAGGTGGAGGCTGGGGAGCTGAGTATGGGCAGGTGATGGATCCCGGATCCCTAGAGATCACCATGGAGGGAGCGGATCTGGAGCTGGGCAAATTGCTCGATGAGGCGGCCCAGAAAAGCGGAGTGATGACCTCCCTTCCCAAGGAGTGGAATCCCGTGGCCAAACTTCCCAAGCCGCAGAAGTCTCTCAGTGTTCGCAAGGCCGTTTCCTCACTCGTCAGCTCGGCGCATGGGAAAATGGCGGAGTTTTTCTTCCTTTCGGAACGGCGACGTCGCGGCTGGGGAGATGGAGGGCTCGGAGAAGGAGAAGGGGGTCCTGATGGGGCTAACGGATCTAGTGGAGCTGCGGGCCCAAGACCATCAGAGTGGGGGGCCCAGACATCCAGCACATCTCCAGCAAACAGTGACAACCATGGTCGTGATGATAGCCGGCCCCATGCTAATCCCGAATGGCTGGAGCAACGCCAACAGGCCCAGATTAAGAAACTTCCATCCGAGCAACAGGCGCAGGCCAAGAAGGACCGTGAAGAGAGGAAGGCCTTCTTTGAATCCCTCAAGGGACTCCCTCCGGCGGAGCGTATGGCGAAAATTCAGGAGATGATGGCCAATTCCGAGATGGGTCAAAAAATCCAGGATGCACGTCTTCTGCAAGATGCCAAACAAACCGTAGAACGGCGTATCACCAGAGCGGTTAATTATCTCAATCGCAAAGCGGCTGCAAGAGTCTCTCAATAATAAGGATCCTAATGACGAAATCCATCCTCAACGCTTGGAAAGGTTCCCGCGCTTTCTCCTTGGTGGAGTTATTGGTTGTGATCGCCATCATCAGCATGCTGGCCTCGCTACTGTTCCCCTCGATCGAGTCAGGTATCCAGAAAGCCCAAACTGCAAAATGCCTTAGTAACCTGCGGCAGATCGGGGGAGCCGTTCAGCAGTACGTTGCTGACCCGGAGAACGGCCATCAGTTTCCCCCTATTTATAACGTCAGCAGTTCCAATGCCTCTTCCCAATCCGGAGTAAACTCAAACGCACCATCCGGCGTGCTCCTGCCTCTGCAATGCTTGGGCGCGTATGGGGTCACGATGGGGCTCCTTACCTGTCCCATGGATAAGACACCTGACACCAATTACGGCAGCTATCTCTGGTCCCCAGTCCTCCAGTCGGAGCACCCCGAGGATGTGCATGTTTATACGCGCGGAGGCGTCTTTACGATCAGCAAACTCAGCACCATGACCGTTTGTACGGATAAAGGAATGCCGCATCTTGGGAAACTGAACGTCCTCCGTGCCGACGGCCACGTAGAAACCAAGCCCTAAAGAATCCTTAGATTTCTTCCTCAGGTCGCAGATCGCGTCCCATCAGAGATTTCATGGCCTCCGCAGACGTTTTCCTACCCTGAAGAATTTCGGAGACCTCGTTGATGATGGGAGTCACCACGGAGAGGCGACGAGCCGCTGCCTGAGCGCTCATCGTGGTAGGAATGCCCTCCGCCACCATGCTGCCCATCGTGGTGATGATCGACTCGAGTGATTCCCCACTTCCGAGTCTGAAGCCTACCTGATGGTTGCGACTGCGCGGGCTAAAGCAGGTGACCATGAGATCGCCGATACCACTCAGTCCTCCGAAGGTGTCACGACTCCCCCCCATGGCGATGCCGAGACGGGTCATCTCGGCTAGCGAACGCGTGACCAGCCCCGCCCGGGCATTTTCTCCAAGACAGAGGCCATCCGAGATACCAGCCGCGATCGCAAAGATATTCTTCAGAGCTCCACCTAACTGGATGCCCCTCACATCACCACTCGTGTAGGCGCGGAAACGCGTGCCAACAAATAGTTCCTGAACACGTGCACGTGCCGTAACATCATGACAGCCAATGACTCCAGCTGCGGGAATGCCCTGGGCGATCTCCCCCGCAAGATTCGGGCCTGAAAGGACAGCAATAATGGCAGAGGGCATCTGCTCTGAGATGAGTTCACTCATCAGAAGGCCCCGTTCCAATTCGATTCCCTTGGTACACGAGACCAGAATGGGGCTGCGGCTTCCGCAAAGAGCGGCAAGTTGAGAGACAATCCCAGCCAGATATTTTGAGGGGATGGCTAAAAAGAGGATTTCTGATTGAAGAGCCCGAGCAAGATCCGCTGTTGGCCTGATGGAGGAGGAAAGCACCACCCCTGGGAGATACTTTGCATTGGTCCCTTCCTTGGCCAGGGCTTCCACATGAGCTGGATCATGCCCCCAGAGAACGACTTCCCTGTCTGGGCCTGAAAGGAGCCGAGCCAAAGCCGTTCCCCACCCACCCGCTCCGAGAATGCTAACGGATGGCACGCTCATTTCTTTTTGCCTTCCGTCTTCCTCTCAAACCGAGGCTCCGTTCCTGTTCGAAGCCGAGCGATATTGGAGCGGTGACGCCAGATGGCCAGAGCGCACATCACCACAGAGACGCCGAGTGCTAGCCAATCAGTCCGGTGTGTTGCGAAGAGAATGCCTACGGCGACCGGCAGAGCAACCGCTCCTCCGATTGAGGCCACGGAGACATAACGCGTCGTGGAGAAGAGCAGGAGCCAGACTCCGAGACAGAGCAGGAAAGCCGCCGGAAAGAGCGCCACCATCACCCCAGCGGAGCTGGCGATCCCCTTCCCCCCTTTGAACCCAAGCCAGACAGGAAAGCTATGCCCCAGTAACACGAAGAGCCCGGCGAGGGCACCGGGGGCCGACGCTGGAAAAATACCCGCATAGGTTCCCCACTGGCCAGCCAGTATCACGGGCAGCAGACCCTTTAGGAAATCGCATAGGAACACTGCATAGCCCCACTTCTTACCGAGCACGCGGAGTGCGTTCGTCGCACCGATGTTACCGCTGCCTTTCGTGCGGATATCGATACCGCAGATTTTGCCTGCCAGAAAACCGAAAGGGATCGAGCCAAGAATGTACGAACAGATCGCAATCAGGAACCATGGAACGAGCGAGGAAAGCACCCTGAGATCTCATCAGCCGATACGTACGGAACAAGTCAAAAGAATCGATATTAATATGGAACTCAAGAACTCAGGAAAAGCCGCTGCAGCATTCCAGTCATGGAGATGATGAAAACCATTAAGATGTAAGAAGAGGCACAAATTGAGTCGATGCGTGTTTGTTTGTGCCATTCCTGAGTTCTTGAGTTCCATATTTTTCAGATCCTTGTGCTATGGTCTATGCATGCATCTCCGTCATCTCTTGCCCGCGGCCCTGCTGCTTTCTATTGTTCCGTTCATGTCAGCTCAGGTCCCTTCAAACGATACCAATACTGTCGCCGTCCGCCTCATTGGAGCTGACGGCCAACCAAGCGCTGTCGTGCAGAGCCCCCGTGTCGTGAAGACCGATGCGGAATGGGAGAAGCAATTAGGCCCCTCGGTCTATCGCGTCCTGCGAGCCAAGGGAACCGAGGCACCCTTCTGCGGCAATCTCCTGGATAACCACAAGGATGGCATCTACTTCTGCGCTGGATGCGCTCTGCCGCTCTTCGCTTCCAATTCTAAGTTCAATTCCGGCACAGGGTGGCCCAGTTTTTACCGCCCCTTTGCCTCGGAAAACATTACTGAGATCCGCGATGTCTCCTTAGGCATGGTCCGAACCGAGATCCTCTGCGCCCGCTGTGGAGGTCACCTCGGCCATGTCTTTGAGGATGGTCCAGCCCCGACGGGACTCCGCTACTGTCTCAACTCCGCCGCCCTCACCTTCAAGGACGAAGCCGAGGTGAAGAAGATGGGTGCCGAGGCTGCGAAGTAGATTTCCTTAAAGCCAATCGATGTGGCGCGAAAGCATCAGATCCTCATCAAAGTGGAAGTATCCGCGGAACCGCTTTCCCTCAAGCATCCCCGGCAACCAGTACTGATCATCCTGCCACATGTCGTGATAAGGAATGGTTGAGGGTTCCATCCAATGGGGGATCGCTTCATCGGTTTCGATCGGTTCGCCAAGGCATCCCTCGGCAGTAAAAACGATACAATGAAGGGCAAGCCCATCGATAAACTGGAAATGGAGCTCTCCTCGCTCCGAGAGATTCAGGGGGGTGACGCAAATCTCCTCCTGAGTTTCGCGGATTGCGGCCTCAAGAGCCGTCTCGCCGGTTTCCAAGCGACCGCCTGGCCCATTGATCTTGCCAGCGCCCAGCCCTCTTTTCTTTCGGATCATCAGGATCTGACCCTCTCTTAGGATAAAACAGAGAGACGCTCGCATGGTCGGCTGCCAATTCTGCCAGAAGGCTTGGTCGAAGGAATCCATCAGTAATGAAAGTGTTAAAATGTTAGAAAAGTTACAAGGGGAGGGATGCAGGTTTTTGCCAGATCCCGCCATTTTTAACGATGTACTCTTTTAACCCTTTTAACCTATGACCGTATTGAATGTCGCCGCATTGTCACAAATCCCCCCTTGACCCTGCCATCAGACATCGCACCATAGAGGTTCATGGAAAAAGGGCATCACTCGCACTTCATCAACCGGGGACTTAGCTGGCTGGAGTTCAACCAGCGCGTGCTCGATCAGGCGCTCGATAAGGAGAACCCGCTGTTGGAGCGGCTAAAGTTTCTTTGTATCGTCAGCTCGAACCTTGACGAGTTTTTCGAGGTGCGCGTGGCCGGTCTCAAGCAGCAGGTGCAGATGAACTCCATCGCGCTCGCCCCGGACGGCATGTCGCCTAAGTCGGAGCTTGCGGCGATTGCTAAGCGTGCCCGCAAACAGGTCGACGATCAGTACCGCTGCTGGAACGAGGAAATCGAGCCCGGTCTCGCAGTGGAGAACATCAAGTTTCACAACTTCCCCGAGGTTCCCGAGTCGGAGCGTGCTCACTTCGAGAAGTTCTTCCACGAGCGCATCTTCCCCGTGCTTACGCCGCTCGCCATCGATCCTTCACACCCCTTTCCCCAGCTTCTCAACAAGAGCCTGAACATCATCGTCCATCTTGAGGGAGAGGGTATTAATACCGACCTGGCTGTTGTCCAGGTGCCGCGTATCCTGCCTCGTGTCGTTCCCTTCTCTCAGCAGACCGAGGAGCAGGGCCACGATTTCGTCTTCCTTGGGAGCATCATCAAGCACTACGTGGGAACCCTCTTTCATGGAGTCAAGGTGCTTGGTGCGCATCTCTTTCGCGTCACCCGTAACAGCAACCTCTACATCGATGAGGAGGAGGCCGAGAATCTTCTGCATGCCATTGAGGAAGAGTTGCGCCATGTGAACCGTGGGGCTGCAGTGCGTCTGGAGGTCCAGGATGATTGTCCCGATGCAGTGGCCAATCGCTTGCTCGAGATCTTCAACCTAGGTCACGGAGACCTCTATCGGCATAACGGACCCATCAATCTCACGCGCCTCATGCCTCTGGCGCTCTCGATTGACCGTCCCGATCTCCGCGACAAGAGATTCACTCCCGCGACCGTCGTCTCCCTGAATGAGGAGGCCGACATCTTCTGGCATATCCGCAAGGGCGATATCCTGATGCAGCATCCCTATGATAGCTTCCAGACCGTGCTCGACTTCCTCGGACAGGCTGCCGAGGACCCTCATGTCCTGGCGATCAAGCAGACACTCTATCGTACCAGTTCCGACTCGCCCCTCGTGGCTTCCCTCATCCATGCGGCGGAGAACGGCAAGCAAGTGACCGTCATCATCGAGCTGAAGGCCCGCTTCGACGAGGCTGCCAATATCAAGTGGGCCCGCCTGATGCGCGAGGCCGGCGTGAATGTCATCTACGGCATCGCGGGACTCAAGACTCACGCCAAGGCGATGCTTGTTGTTCGCCAGGAGGGAGAGATCATCCGCCGCTACGCGCACCTTGGAACCGGCAACTACCATCCCTCAACGGCGCGGCTTTACACCGATCTCGGTTTCCTGACAGCTCGCGATGAACTCACCTCGGATGTGGCCACGATGTTCAATATCCTGACCGGTGTGTCCAAGTTCCCAGGCATGAAAGAGCTTCTCATGGCCCCTTACGACCTACGCGAAGGAATGCTGGAACTCATGGACTGCGAGATCGAACACGCGAAGGCGGGTCGCCCAGCAGGTATTTTCGTGAAAATGAATGCCTTAGTCGAGGAGAGCATGATCGAGGCTCTCTATCGTGCCTCTCAGGCAGGCATCAAGGTGCAACTCCTGATTCGCGGCATCTGTTGCCTGCGACCCGGCATCCCCGGAGTGAGTGAGAACATTGAAGTGCGCAGCCTCGTTGGGCGCTTCCTGGAGCACAGCCGCATTATTCGATTTGAGAATGGTGGAACACCCGAGATCTACCTTGGTAGCGCTGACTGGATGCCTCGGAATCTCTTCCGCCGCGTTGAGACCGGCTTTCCTATTCGTAACCCCCGTGTGCAGGAGCATATCCAGGAAATCATTGATACCTTCTGGAAGGATAACGTGAAGGCTCGCGTCATGGACACCGACGGCCTCTACCATCTACGACCCGTGGAGGGAGAAAGGTTCAATGCCCAAGAAGAGTTTGTTGCCGACTCGCAGCGGCGACGCAAGGCAAAGCCTGCGTTGGCGCAGTAGAAAGTCAGGCTGAAGCGGTTTAGGCTGAAGGCTGTTAGGAAGAAGATGAGTTAGCGGCAAACGCTTTGCTCAAGGAGTTGCAGACAGGGGTTTGAAAAATCTGGCCAACAGCCCCAGACACAACCATTCACTCCCGCCTCGCCACCTGCCTCTCTGACCGTTATCTGTCAGACACCGTTTTCCCCCATGGCACGCCCAAAGAAATCCTCCTCTTCCTCCACCAAGGACTCCTCCGCCAATATCGGCTTCGAGGGGAAACTGTGGCTCGCCGCCGATAAGCTCCGCAACAACATGGACGCGGCCGAGTACAAGCACGTCGTCCTCGGCCTCATCTTTCTGAAGTACATCTCCGACAGCTTCGAGGAGCACCATGCCAAGCTCATCGCCGGAGAGGGCGAATACGCCGGGGCCAATCCCGAGGACAAGGACGAGTACCTCGCCGCCAATGTCTTCTGGGTCCCGAAAGAGGCCCGCTGGTCCTTCCTCCAGGCCAATGCGAAGCTCCCCACCATCGGCAAGCTCGTCGACGACGCCATGGTCGCCCTCGAACGGGACAACCCCCGCCTCAAGGGCTCCCTGAACAAGAACTACGGCCGCGCCGACCTCGACAAGAATCGCCTCGGCGAGCTCATCGACCTCATCGGCTCCATCCAGCTCGCAGATGCCGCCAGCCGCTCCAAGGACCTCCTCGGACGAGTCTTCGAGTACTTCCTCACCCAGTTTGCCAGTGCCGAGGGCAAGAACGGCGGTCAATTCTACACCCCCTCCTGTGTCGTCCGCCTCCTCGTCGAGATGGTCGCCCCGTACAAGGGACGCATCTACGACCCCGCCTGCGGCTCCGGAGGCATGTTCGTCCAGAGTGAGAAATTCGTGGAATCCCACGGCGGCAAGCTCGGCGACATCAGCGTCTACGGTCAGGAGAGCAACCCTACCACCCGCCGCCTCGCCATCATGAACCTCGCCCTCCGGGGCATCGAGGCAGACTTCGGACCCGAGCACGCCGACACCTTCCGCCGACCACTCCACCCCGACCTCCGGGCCGACTACGTCTTGGCCAATCCTCCCTTCAACGACTCCGACTGGTTCCGCAAGGACGACGACGTCCGCTGGCAGTACGGCGTCCCGCCGAAGGGGAATGCGAACTTCGCCTGGGTCCAGCACTTCATCCACCACCTTGCACCGCAGGGAATGGCCGGCTTCGTCCTCGCGAATGGCTCCATGTCCTCGAACCAATCCGGCGAGGGAGAGATCCGGAAAGCCCTCATCGAGGCTGACCTCGTCGACTGCATGGTTGCGCTCCCCGGACAGCTCTTCTACAGCACCCAGATCCCCGTCTGCCTCTGGTTCATCACGAGAAGTAAGAACGACGGAAAGCGCCGCGACCGCCGCAAGGAAACCCTCTTCATCGACGCCCGGAAAATGGGCACCCTCATTGACCGCGTCCACCGAGAGCTCACTGATGAGGACCTCGGCAAGATCGTCACCACTTACCATGCATGGCGTGGAGACAAGCCCTCGACACTCGACTCTGGACCCTCGACCCCGTCGGCGTATGCCGACGTGCCTGGCTTCTGCAAATCAGCCACGACTGCAGAGATCTCTGCCCATGGCCATGTCCTGACACCGGGCCGCTACGTCGGAGCCGAGGAGATCGAGGATGATGGGGAGCCCTTCGAGGAGAAAATGCCCCGACTCATCGCCGAGCTAAACGCCCAATTCGCCGAGTCTGCCCGACTGGAGGCCTCAATCCGCGCCAACCTGAAAGGACTCGGGTATGCCCTCTGAGAACGCCATTCCCAGAAAAGAAGAAACCCCGGTCCCTAGCACCGACACGAAGTCGGGAGAAGGTCACACGGGGCTTACGGGGATACCAATCGTGGAATGCTTGCCATAATGCAAGAGTCTTTTTTCACAGCACTGCGACAGACTCTTTCTCAGGAGCGCCTTGAGGTCTACGGTTCCGATGGAGCGGCATCGGCCACGGTTGCCGCACGGTATCTTCTGAACATGGCCCTCTGCGAGAGCCTGTATTCACCCCTGCAACTTTGCGAAGTAGCCCTGCGCAATAGTATCCATCGGGAGTTAACCTCTTTTGTAGGAACCGAGTCATGGTATGACTCATCGAAGTTACTACTGACCCCCTGGGCTGTCGAAGAGGTCGAGCGGGCAAAAGCCAAGATTTGTCGACTCAAGAAGCCGATCATTCCCGGTCGGGTCATCGCCGAACTCCAATTCGGCTTTTGGACCTCCATCTTCGAAGCCCACTACGAAGAGATAGCCCGATTTTTACCGAAAGGAATCAAAGGCGTCTTCCTGCACATGCCAAAGCAGTTGCACAACCGCCACCGAATCAAGCGGCGACTCGAGCAGATCAGAAACCTCCGAAACCGCGTTTTTCACCACGAGCGCATCATCCACTGGACGGACCTCGAACAACAGCACGAGGGCATCCTGGAAGTCATTGGCTGGATCAGTCCGGAACTCTCCGAAATGGCAAAAACCCTGGATCGATTTCTTGTTGTCCGTAAAGCCGGGATCAAACCGTGGAAAAACAAACTCCTTAGCCATTGGCCGGAGAATGCCTCGCGGGAGACGTCCTCCCGGAATCAGAAAGCCGCGATCCACACCATTCCCGCACCCTTTGATGCCACCAATGGAGCCGAGACACCCTTCGGCCACCGCTGGGGAGGGGATATCCTGGAGATCACCGAGGAACACCTCATGTCACTCCAATCGGGCGAGACCCTTCTCCTCGATATCCAAACCGAATATGTCGCCTTCCTCAAAAAGTCGGATGACCCCGGCGCAAACCTGAAAGGATTGGGGTATGGCGAGTGAATGGGAAGCTGTTGAACTTGGGGAAGTAATCACGCTTCAACGTGGGTTTGATTTGCCGTCGCAAAAGCGAAAACCCGGTAAAGTGCCTATAGTTTCTTCATCTGGTGTTAGTGACTATCACTCCGAATCAGCAGTGAAAGGACCCGGTGTTGTGACTGGGCGGTATGGTACGATCGGGCAAGTTTTTTTAATAAAAGAGGACTACTGGCCACTGAATACAACACTTTGGGTAAATGACTTTCACGGAAACGATCCGCATTTCGTCTCGTATCTGCTGCGGACGGTCGACTTCCAATCGTGTAGCGATAAAAGCAGTGTCCCCGGCGTAAATCGGAATGACCTACACCGCATTCCAGTTTTGTGCCCACCCCTCGCAGAGCAGAAACGGATTGCCGAAGTGCTGGGGGCATTGGATGACAAGATCGAGTTGAACCGGCGGATGAATGCCACCCTCGAGGCCACCGCCCGGGCACTCTTCCAGAGCTGGTTCGTCGACTTCGACCCCGTCCGCGCCAAGCTCGATGGCCGCCAACCCTCCGGCATGGACTCAGCCACCGCAGCCCTCTTTCCCGACTCCTTCGAGGAATCACCTCTTGGCCACATTCCCAAGGGGTGGGAGGTTGCCACCATTGAAGAGGCCACCTCACTCATCATCGACTATCGAGGCAGGACCCCGAAAAAAATGGGAAGCGATTGGTCACCGACGGGTATTCCGGCTGTCTCAGCGAAGAACGTGAAGGGCGGCAGGCTAGTGCGGCCAGACACATTCAACTTCGTGAGCGAGGAACTCTATGAACAGTGGATGAAGGACAAACTCGCGCTAGGGGACATACTTATGACCTCCGAGGCTCCACTCGGTGAACTCTACTATCTGGCACTGGATGCCCGCTATTGCTTAAGTCAGCGCATCTTTGCGCTGCGGGCCAATCCTGCGGTGTGCGTCTCCGCCTTCCTCTATTACTGGCTCGAATCTCCTGCCTGTCAGACTGACATTGTCAATCGAGGAACAGGAACAACCGTTGAAGGCATCAGACAGTCCGAGCTTCGCCGAGTGTCAGTGCTTCTGCCGCCGCTCCCCATTCAAAAAGCCGCCGCAAAATTCCTCGAAGCCTGGACGGAGCAGATTCACCGCAACGAAGAACAATCCCGCACTCTCGCAACCCTGCGCGACACCCTCCTCCCAAAACTCCTGAGCGGGGAGCTTTCTCTCAAGGAGGCGGCATGCGCCTGACTGATCATTAGGAGAATCCCATGAGTGACGAGACCCCTCAGAAAGAACTCACCCGCGAGGAACTCTACGAGAAGGTCTGGTCGACACCGGGGACGAAGCTAGCCGAGGAGCTGGGGATCTCGGATGTGGCGATCACGAAGCGCTGCAAGAAGCTGAATGTCCCCCGTCCCTCCCGCGGCTACTGGGCAAAGCTGGCGGCGGGGAAGAAGCCCCGGAAGCTCCCGCTGCCTCCCACTCAGGATGAAGTTTTCCTCAAGTCGGCGGAGCAATCGGTCGGTACAGAGCTGCCCATGCCGGGAGTATCGGAATCTCTCCATGAGCTTGCGACCGCGCTGATCGCTAAGATCAAGAAGGCACATGTCGATTCTGACAAGCGTGCCAGCTTTTACGGTGAGCGCACGCTACCCGAGGTCAAGGTGTCGAAGACTCAGGCGGAGCGGGCGGCACAGGCATTCCATGTGATTCTTCAGAAGGTGAAGCCGCTGGGGATTCCATTCCGGAAGGCGCAGAGTTCCTATGGCCCCGCTTATTTCCAGAAAAGCCATGACCGGCTGTATCTCAAGATCGAGGAGGAGATGGTCGAGAAGGCTCCCTCGGCGAGGCGGGGTCGGTATTCCGGATATGGCTATGGACTGAGGGAGGAGAAGGTTCCCTCGGGGCGGCTGATCTTTTCACTGAAGACGGATCGCTACGGATCGCGTGATGAGAAGGAGTTCACCGAGAGCGAGAAGCTGCCTCTCGATAAGGTTCTCGCGCGTGTGGTCAACGAGATCCGCAGTCACTATGTCGCCGCGCAGAAGCGGCGGAAGGCCGAGGCGATCCAACGGGAGAAGGATCGGATCGAGTCGGAGATCCGCCATAAGAAATATCTGGAGCAGCGAGCCATCCAGGAGGCGGAGGAGGCGAGGAAGAATCATGCCAAGGCCCTCAAGAAGACCGCCAAGAAGCGGCAGGATGATTTTCTGAAGGCCTCCGAGTGGTGGAGGATGTACGAGTCGGCGAATGCATTCACCGCGGCATGTGAGCAGCGCTGGAAGGAGGGGCAGGGTGGGGAACTGACCGCCGAGCAGGTAGAGTGGCTCGCCTGGGCACGGAAGATCTCCGATGACCTTTCGCCCTTTGCCCTCGGATACCCTGAACCATCGAAGGATGGAGCCTTTGACCCGGATGAGGTGCCCTTCGGAGGTCCCTATCCCGAGATACGCGATTTCCCCCGGCCTCCGACGATGCCAAAGATCCCACCTCCAGTCGCCCAGCAGAGCGGATACGGCTATTCCTCAACCCCAGCGCCTGCTCCAGCCCCGTATCCCTTCTGGCTGAAATACCAAGGGCGATGACCAAGTGATTTCCCAAACTACTGAAAGCCAAAGGAATATGACCCAACTACTAATTGTAAACGTTTTAGTAGTTGATTGCCAAGATGGCGGGATCTACTAATTGTAAACGTTTTAGTAGTTGATTCACCATATCCGATGAAGATCCCCCAGACACCCCCGCCACTGAAGGAGCTGATGACTCGGCTTCAGAAGCCGGATCGGATGATGCAGCTCTTCTCCCTAATGCAGGCACAGAAGACTCGGGGGGAATATCTGCACTGGGACAAGCTGA